>Ga0208791_1000050_pt1 | contig 58899 bp, 70 predicted proteins | sample 11_taG_FD_184084 | JGI IMG/M metagenome (GOLD analysis project Ga0208791, IMG submission 184084) | Marine viral communities from the Subarctic Pacific Ocean - 11_ETSP_OMZ_AT15265 metaG (SPAdes) (version 2) | ecosystem: Environmental > Aquatic > Marine > Oceanic | place: Pacific Ocean | collected...
AATGGCGTTGTAGAGCAATTTGTAACTACTAATAGTAATTTACATCAAGGTAAATTTAGTAGAGTTGGTGGTGGGGCTGGAGTTGCTTTTAGCTCTCTTTCTTCTTTAAAAGTATCTTTACATAATTTAAATAACATTGATGTATCTCAATTTTTTGATCATCTAGTAGGACAAGGGTTTAAAATATCAAATGTAGATAATTTAAATGAATTTGGTCAATATGTTTTATTAAGTGTTACTAAAGCAAATGAAGGTGATACTTTCGCTACTTTTTCACTTAGCTATTTAAACGGTAACGGAAACTTAAAAGATAATAAATATTATTTACTTAATTTAGATAACACCGGAAGAACAGATAAAAATTTTACATCACCAAATATAAATTTTCAAGCAGGTGTTGCTGCTCCAATAGCACATAACTTATCTAAATTTCCTGCGGTAACAACTGTAGATTCAGCAGGATCTCATATAGTGGGTGAAGTACAACATATAGATAATAACAATTTAACATTAACATTTAAAGCCTCATTTCAAGGTAAAGTATACATAAACTAATAAACTATGGCACTCTCATATTTAACAGACATTAATTTAAACAAAAACGAATTACAAAATGCAGTAATTCAGAAAGTAGGTACTGATCCCTCCTCGGGATTAACCGAAGGTTATATAATATATAATACAGCAGCGCATCAACTGAAAGTATATAGCGAAAAGCAAATAAGTGGTAGTGATGAAGGTTGGATAAATGTTGGAGGCGATATAACAGGAGTTGATATAACAGCTGGAACTGGATTATCAGGAACAGTCAGTACAACATCAGGTCAACACACTCAAACTATTGATTTAGCAAATACAGCAGTAACAGCGGGATCATATGGTTCAGCTACTGCAATACCAACTTTTACAGTAGATGCACAAGGTAGATTAACGGCAGCTGGTGAAGCGAGTATAACTACTGTTCTTACAATAGATGGCGATTCTACAACTGAAGATGTAGCATTAGCTACTGATGATCTTAAAATAATTGGTACATCAAATGAAATAGAAACAGCAGTAACTAAATCTGGCACAGATGTTTCATTAACAATAGGTCTTCCAGACGATGTTACAATTGGAAACGATTTAACAGTACTTGGAGATTTACAAGTTACAGGAACAACAACAACTAACAATGTAGAAACAGTAAGTACATCAAATGGTATTATATTTGAAGGTACTGTTGCAGATGCTCACGAAGGTACTTTATTAGCTGGCGCTTTAACTGCAGATGTTACATATACATTACCGGATAAAACAGGTACTGTAGCAATGACAAGTGATATTACTGATAGGTTCTACGCTACATCTATAGGTGACGGATCTGCTACTTCTTACACTGTAACACACAATTTAGGTTCTCAAGATGTAATAGTACAATTATATGATTCAAGTTCATTAGATACAGTCTTTGCGGATGTGGTTAGAACATCTACCTCTGTTGTAACAATTGATTTTGCGGCTGCACCAACTTCAAACGATATAAGAGTACTGGTTACAAAGATTGCATAATATTAAATAAAATTCATGGCTAAGAAGTTTTTAACTGACATAAACATAGCCGCAGGAGTATATGATTCTAGTGGAGACATAGGAAACAGTGGACAAGTATTGTCATCGACTGGGTCTGGTGTCAATTGGATAAATACTACTACTTCGGCAAGTATAATTTACCAAGACGGTTTTACTGGTGATGGTAGCACAACTGCTTTCACATTAGCCAATAGTCTAGACAACGAAAACAAAACACAAGTATATATAGAAGGTGTATACCAACATAAAGATAACTATTCTTTAAATGGGGCTACACTTACTTTTAGTTCTGCACCACCCGACACTTCTGATATAGAAGTTATATCTTTTGGTAGTGTTACAGCTGCTGATGATATTTTATATGATGATGATTTTACATCTGCTGGTTTAATGACAACAGATGGATCAGGTGTGTATAGCATAACGACAAACAACTCTTCAAACTGGAATACAGCTTACACACATTCTCAAGCTGCTCACGCTCCTGCAAACGCAGAACAAAATGTACAGTCCGATTGGACAGCTACATCAGGCGATTCTTTCATTCAAAACAAACCTACGATTCCAAGTGGTAATCAGATTATAGATTGGACAGCGGATCAAGGATCAACTGAGATACATTCCGGTAACTACATTAATACAACTTATACAGTTGGTGATGGTGGTTTAACTCAAAACAATTTTACAAACGCTTTAAAAACAAAGCTAGATGGTATTGAAGCTAGTGCTGATGTAACAGATACAGCAAATGTAACTGCCGCTGGTGCTTTAATGGATTCTGAATTAACAGATTTAGCTGGTGTTAAAGCTGTAACAATATCTGATTTAGCTACAGAAACATATGTAGATACTGCAGTTAGTAATTTAGTTGATAGTTCACCCGCAACATTAGATACATTAAACGAGCTTGCTGCAGCGTTAGGTGACGACCCTAATTTTGCTACAACTACAGCTACAAGTATTGGAACAAAGCTACCATTAGCTGGCGGAACATTAACAGGGGATCTCAATATGGTCCAAACCTCTGGCAACAATTTAATTTATATTAATAGTTCTGGCGGTGGTGCTCCTGTTATATACCTAGAGGATTCAACCGTTAAATGGGGACAATTTGTTTCATCTGGAAGTTTTTATATTAAAAATGAAACCACAGCCGTAGATGTCTTAACATTAAGTGGTAGTAACGCAACTTTTGGAGGCAATATAAACACAACTGGACAATTCGTAACTACTTTAGCTAATGGTTTTAGAGTTGATAGCGGGGGTTATGCAAGAATAGAGTTAGATTCAAATTCTAATTGGTCATATATAAGATACCAAAACAATAGCACTGTTTCATGGGATGTCGCTGTTTATCAAGGCGGGCAGTATGAATTAAGGCCAGGAGGTTCAGGCACTAATTCTTGGACTTATAGTTCAGCTGGGCATGCTACGGCGGGGGCGAGCTCAAGAGCGCCTATCTTTTATGATTCAAACGATACAAATTATTATTTAGATCCCAATGCGCAATCTGGAGCCACAAGTTTTTATACTAAAGGCGATATTGAACAAACAAACATAGCTAATAGCACTTGGCCATATTTATTTACAACGAGTGGTGCAAGTAACAGCAACGCTTCAGGGTTTTGGACTAGTAATGTTGGTTACCCAGATATGAGATTAAGAAGAAACAATTCAACAGTAAGAGCGTTGATATCTTCTTGGGAACGTTCTTATACATCAAATGGATTTAACGATTCTAGTGATATGAGAGCCCCGCTATTCTATGATTTAAACGATACAAATTATTATCTTGATCCAGCATTAACAGGTAAATCTTTAAAAATTGCTGGTGGTATATCAACTAATGTTGCTAATGGTGATGTTATTATAAAACACACTGTATCAGAAGGGAATTCTTGGTTGTTTCAAGAAAATGCAGCTAACTGGGGGTTATTTTGGTTAAATGAAAGCGCTAATGGCACTGCTTTTGGCAGCTACACTACTGTTGGAGCAGAATTTATTGGGTTTAGAAATGGTAGTCAAACAGGATTTAAAAACCCTTCGGCTTGGACAGGCATTAATAGTGCCGCTTATGCTGGTTGGTTACTTTCAAATTATAGTGGATATTTTTGGACAGCATCTACACAATATTCCGAAACGGATATGCGAGCGCCTATATTCTATGACGCAAATAACACATCTTATTATGTTGATCCTGCCTCTACTAGTATTTTAAATAGAGTAGAAATTAATGACAATTTGGATGTAAGAGCCCAACTCGGAACTTGGATTACATCTGATGTAATGGGTGATGCCATTGGTTGGAACAGTAGTTATGGGGTTTACATAGGATCAAATGTTGGGGGCACACACTATTTAAGAGGTAATGGTACATTCACAACCGGTGGTAACACATATAATTTATGGCACAGTGGTAATGACACTGGTTTATTAGTTAAAGGCACAGCTATATTCGCTAATGCAGTAGCAGACGATACGTCAGGCCCTTTGAATTTTAATAGAAGTACTGGCTGGGACGAATATATAATAAAGCACGGAACTAGCAAAGGAATGTTTGGTAAAAAAGGGATAGGCTGGCACATGAATAGTGCTAATTCATTCCATATTTTATCAACTGGTTGGACGGCTAATTTTGGTGTAGAGCATGGTGGATCATGTAGAGCAGCTGGTGATTTTAGAGCGCCAATATTTTATGATTCAGGGAATACTGGATTTTATATAAATGCTGATAGCACAAGTAATTTGTATAATCTTGAATTAAGCGGGGCAAAACATACATATCTATATATAACCCCAGGAAACGGATATGAAGCAATGGTTAGGTTTAATGGTGGACAAGGTAGCACTTGGTACGTTGGGAAGAGAACAACTACACAGTTGCTGGGAACGCAAGATGCGTGTCATTTTTATTCACAAACCGCAGGCCAAACTGTTGGCGGGTACAGCACCACAGGTCACCATTATGCGGTAAGTTCGTCTAGGGCACCAATATTTTACGATCAAAATAATACTGGTTATTACACAAATCCAGCAAGTACTAGCGTTTTAAACGGTTTGCAATTTGGGTTTACTCAGCACGGTTCTGCTAATAATATAAGAATGGGGAATAGCACTACCATGAATGCTATTTCTTCTGGTACTAATAACGCAGCTTTTGGTGTTGAAGCATTAGGTAATTGTAGCAGTGGTAGCAGAAACTTTGCGTATGGTTATGCGGCATTGTTTAGTGTAAGTAGTGGCGGAAGTAATATCGCTATGGGTGATGCTTGTGGCTACAATGTAACTTCTGGTAGTAACAACTTATTGTTTGGTCAAAACGCTGGTAGAACAGGTTATCAGTCACCTTATCAGTCTATAGCTGGTGTGACAAGCGGCAGCAACCAAATACACATGGGTAACGAATCCCATAGTACAGCAAGAATACAGATAAGTTGGACTGTAAATTCAGATGCAAGAGACAAGACAGATGTAACACCAATAAATGTAGGTTTAGATTTTGTTAAAGATTTAAATCCAGTAACATTCAGATGGGATAAAAGATCTTCTTATGAAGATAGAACTCCAACAGGTGAAAACAAATTAGAAGAGTTAACGTTAGGATTTTTAGCACAAGAGGTTGAGGAAGTAGAAAAATCTTACGGTTATGATGTAGCAAATAAAACAAATTTAGTTGTAGATAGGGATGTTGAGCAAGACCATTTTGGAATAACTTATGAAAAAATGATTCCTATTTTAACTAAAGCAATACAAGAATTAGAAGCAAGAGTAAAAGAATTAGAAAATAATTAAATATGGCATTAACTAAAGTATCAGGTGATTTTATAGATGCGGGTTCGATAACCCAGGGACATTTACATTCAAGTCACGGTATAACTACAACTCACATAGCCGAAGGTGATAAATTGTTTTTCACTAATGCTAGAGTAGATTCTAGAATAGGTAGTTTAAGTTCTTCTGATTTGTCAGAGGGTACTAATCTATATTATACTGATGCAAGAGCAGATGCTAGAATAGCAGCAGCAGACACAGGAGACTTATCTGAAGGAACTAATTTATATTATACGCAAGCAAGGTTTAATAGCGCTTTTACAGCTAAATCAACTAGTGATTTAAGCGAAGGTACTAATCTTTATTACACAGATGCTAGGGCTGATGCTAGAATAACCGCAGCAGATACAGATTCACTATCAGAAGGTTCAACGAACTTATATTATACAGATGCAAGAGCAGACGCAAGAGTTGCTTTGATAGTGGATTCTTCACCTGATGCCTTAAATACTTTAAATGAATTAGCGGCTGCATTAAACGATGATGCAGATTTCAGCACAACAATTACAACTAGCATTGGATTAAAAGCACCTAAAGCTTCGCCATCATTTACTGGAAACTCAACTTTTACGGGTAGTGTTTTAATAAATTCCGATGCTGGGTTAACCATACACACTACCACAAATGGAGAAAATGCTAAAATTGATTTTAGTTCCCATGTTCCAGGCCACACACAAAAAGGAACTTTTGCTTACAATCACGCTGATACTCTTTCTTATGGAAGTAATGAAAGCTTTGTAATTAGTGGTACTGAAAGTACAATGACAATACTTGCTGATGGTAAGTTAATGTATAACGAAGGTATTTATTCTAAACCCGCTTCAGGAACTGGTGCAGGAACAAGAAAAGATAGCAATTGGGATACAGCTTATGGCTGGGGCAATCATGCTAGCGCAGGATATTTAACATCCCTGCCCTCTCATACTCATGATGACAGGTATTATACTGAGTCTGAAATACAAGCTTTTTTTAATAGAGGTTATTTATCTAACCATTCTGCTAGCGGCCTTACGGTCGGTTGGTATACAATCGCTACAAATACAGGGGATAGGGCATTGGGAGAATTCCAAATATGGGATACCGCGAGTGGTGATCACCAATCTGTATTGTTTACTGCATCTCATCATTTTGGTATAAACACATCAAATGATATAACTGTTTTAGCAAACTCAAGATATAGCGGTACTAACTTTAGGTATATAAGAATTAAAGAAGGCGGTACTTATGATGGTGCTGCTCTTCAAGTTTATATTGATGGAGCTAGTAACACTGTTTATGCAGCAATAGTCGGGGGTAACGCACAAGAAAGCGGATGGGTATTAAAAGATTGGATTGCAGATGGAACTGACCCTGGCGATCTAACATCATACAGCTCTATGGTAGAAAGAACTATAGTTGACTTAGATGTTATAATAAATGGTGGTATAATGACTACTGGTCCAATTTATTCTGGTGGTCAAACAGCTCAATATAAAGTATTAACACAAGCTGATGAAGGTTCAGGCAATGGAATAGACGCAGACACTTTAGATGGCATTCAAGGTGCAAATTACCTAAGAAGTGATGTTGAAGATCAGGGTCATATGCTGAACCTAGGTGGTGAAATATCAGCAGGATCCGGCGCGAAGCTTCAAGTTCAAGGTTTTATGAGAACTGGCCCTATAATGATTGCGTCTGGCAATACTGGTGTAACAACTTTCAATAATACAAATGAGAAATGGTTAATGAATAATGCTGGAAGCATTTACATAGGTGATGGCACAAATTTTACTGATAGAATATTAACAACAGCAGACGAGGGGAGTTACATGACTTTATCAGGTAATCAAAGTATAACTGGAACAAAAACATTTAGCTCTGCCTCACTTGTAATATCGGGTAGTCACGGTACTATATCTTTTTTAGATAACAGTTCTAGTGCTGATGATTTTTATATTCATGTTAATAGTAATAATTTTTATGTTCTTGCAGATAGACAAGGAGGTAACGAGGTAGACGCTGGTTATGAAGCTCCTCATCCATTGCAACTTGAAGCAGATACAAATACTGCATACACTTTTGGCAATAGAATATTAACTACAGCAGATGAAGGTTCTGGAAATGGTATTGACGCAGATACAGTGGATGGGTTGCAAGGCGGAAGCTTCCTTAGAAGCGATAGTGGCGATACTTTTACAGGTAAGCTTTCGGTTGCTAACACAGGCGCACGAAGAGCGGGTATGTATGGTATATATGATTCTAATAAAACTGGACACATATGGTCAATGGGAACGGCATATCAAATACCCCAAGATGGTTCTGATTTTGGAAATTTATATGGGTTAGCTTACAAGCACACAAATAACTCTACTGGTGGAACTATGGCAAGTGGCCACCAAATGGTTTGGTGCTCTAATGGAACTCCTAAATCTGCTATAGGCACTAATATATGGACAGATGGAATAATAGATGCCGATGGGGCAACTTTTGGCGGAACTGTATCTATGAATGGCCAAGCTATATCAATGGGGAATGGTAATATTACTGGAATTAATCATATGACAATGAATGACCCTGGTGTTAATGAGGGTTTACAATGGACAGGCGGGAATGATTGGTACATACAAGAATGTCCTGACGCAATGACTAACGCTAGTGGTAATTTACAATTCAGCACGGGAACAACTAGAAGATTTACAATAAATACATCCGGGTATGTTTATGCAGAGAGGTATTATGATATGGGCTCTACCAGTTATTATCTAGACCCAGGGGGTACAAGTGTTTTAAATGCGGCAACATTTGCTGGGGATATAACAGTTAATGGAAATCAAATTAGAACACTTGGAGGAAATGCAGATGTAAAATTTTCTGTATGGAGTGGAACAACCTATGGTATAGGAATGACTTCTGGAGTTACATTGGGTAATTTAAATGATTATGCAATGACTTTTTGTATGAACAACGAAGCTGATAGAGGTTTCTGGTGGGGTTACAGTGGTCAAAGCAAAGGGGCTGGAGCAATGTCTTTAACAACTGGCGGTAAGTTATATGTTTCTAATCGTGTTACTGCTCCCGTATATTACGACACAAACACTACTTATTATGGTGATTTTGCTTCAACTAGTAATTTTAACGCCTTAAACATGGCGGGGAATTTACGTGTTGGTTCTTCAGGTACATCAAATATATATATGGGTGGAACATCTGGAAACTACTTTAGATTCCATACAAATAACTCACATACGTATTTTGATGCAAACGTTGGGAATGTATATTGGAGACAAGGGTCAAGTACTAGATTTTACTTTTATATGTCAAATGCTAACATGACCATAAACGGTTCATTAACGCAAAATTCAGATGAAAGAGTAAAAGAAAACATAGTTGAAATACCGGATGCTATTGATAAAGTAAAAGCAATGAAGGGTGTTTACTATAATAGGACGGATTTTAATACAAGCGTAACTAAAGTTGGGGTATTAGCGCAAGATGTTGAAGCTGTGTTGCCTGAATTAATAGTTGTAGCTCCGGACTCAGGATTAAAATCAGTGGCTTATGGAGAACTTACATCTGTATTGATAAACGCAATTAAAGAACAACAGACTATTATTGATGATCTTAAGTCAAGACTTGAAACTTTAGAAAATCAGTAAAACAAGTGATAATAAATTATAACACAAATAATTAAAACTAAATTATGGCAATTACTTACACATGGGCAATCACGGCTATGAAAAAAGCACCCAGTCTCGACGGTTTGTCGGATGTGATTACACACGTAAATTTTAAATACGTAGGAACTGATGATGAAAATGATTCCGAAGGGAATCCTTACACTGCAGAATTTTCAGGAGCGTGCCCTATAGGAGCACCTAACTCTGAAACTTTTACTGCTTTGTCTTCAGTTACAGAAGAAAATGTTATTGAGTGGGCTCAAGCTAATCACCCAGTTGATCACATGCAAGAAGTTATAACAAAAAATATTAGCGAACAAAAAATACCAACAAACGAAGACGTTTCTGAACTGCCTTGGGCTCCAGCTCAAGAAGAAGCAGAGCCAGAAGCTTAAAATTAAATTAAGTTAAATTAAAATTAGATTAAAATTATGGAAAACCAAGAAAACAAAATTAGCCAAGAACAATTAGAGGAACTACAAGGATTTGTAGGGAAGCTTAATAATGCTGCTTCTCAAATTGGAAACCTAGAATTACAAAAACACCAGCTTAACCACGCTGCGGCAGAAGTCCAACAAGACTTGAACAAGTTGCAAGCTAAGCTAGAAGAAAAGTACGGTAAAATTAAAATTGATATTCAAACTGGAAACTACGAACTTATCGAAGAAGAAAGCGGGGAACAAGTAGTTGGACCAGAAGTATTAAAGAAAGCATAGTAATGTCTTTGGTAAGAAAAATTAGTATAGGTAGAGACTATAAAAACGACGCTATGCACTATGCAGTTGGCCAAGAAGTATATGGCGGCCATAAAATATGCAATATAATAGAGGAGTCTGGCAAGTTTTCTATTTTCATACAAAAAGGGAAAGAAGTGTTGCCGTGGAAAGACTTTAATAAAAATATGGCTATAGCTGTAGAATACAATTTAGAATATTAATGCAAAGTTTATTTGATTTTATTATAAAACCAAAAAACAAAAGATACGATAATAAAAAATATATAGATGGTCAAGAGCTTTTAGTTAATACTGAAATCTCTGATCATCGATATGTTAGTCGTATTGGAATAGTTTTAGGAGTGCCAAAACTTGAAGAAACAGAAATACAAATTGGGGACGAAGTTATCGTGCACCATAATGTATTTAGAAGATGGTACGATCAACATGGTAAAGAACGAAATACCCGAAGTCATTATAAAGAAGATTTATATTTTGTAAAATCAGATCAAATATACTTATATAAACGAAATAACGAATGGAATGCTCCTAAAGGCTTTTGCTTCGTTAAACCAATCCAATCTACTAATATATTAAATAACGAAAAAGAACAAGCCCTAAGGGGTATTATAAAATATGTTGACAAAGACATTAGCAGTTTAATAGAAAAAGAAGATTTAATTGGATTTACGCCAAGCAGTGAATATGAATTCATTGTAGACAGTGAAAGAATGTACAGAGTACTAACTAATTCAATATCTATTAAATATGAACGTCAAGGAAACGAAAAAGAATATAATCCAAGCTGGTTATGATGCAGTCAAAGAATTGGTTAAGGTTGCTAAAGAACCTATCGTTGAAACTGATGATGACATTTCAGCCGATAGACTCAAGAACGCTGCAGCCACTAAAAAGCTCGCAATATTCGATGCATTTGAGATCCTAAATAGGATTGAAGAAGAAAAAGGTTTGTTAGAAAATAAACCTAAAGAAAAAGAAGATACTTTTAAAGGGTTTGCCGAAAGAAGATCTAAGTGATGTACAAACAAAGTTTATATAAGGTTATTGAGCCCATAAAAATAACCACCATTAAAAGATTAAATAGATCTAAAAAATGGGAGTATGGATATAATAAAGAACACGATGTTATTGTTATATCCAAAAGCGGCCAGATTGGGGAAGTGTATAGCATTCAGGGGCTTAAGATAGCATTACCCAAGCCAACCGACGTAGATAACACGAATAATAAATGGGTTGCACACGAGTATCCTAAGGAGCTCAAATCTGTTAAAAGCATATTTGATTGGAAAGATTATCCAGATGAGTTTAAACAAAGATGGCATACCTATATAGACGCCGAATTCACTAAAAGAGATGAGGGGTATTGGTTTAATAACAAAGGAACACCAACTTATATAACAGGAACTCATTATATGTACCTGCAATGGACAAAGATTGATGTAGGCAAACCTGATTTTAGAGAAGCAAATAGATTATTCTTTATATTTTGGGAAGCTTGTAAAGCAGATACAAGAAGCTACGGGATGTGTTATTTAAAAAATAGACGTAGTGGATTTTCGTTTATGGCATCTGGTGAAACAGTTAACTTAGCAACCATATCATCCGATTCAAGATACGGTATATTATCTAAGTCTGGTGCTGATGCTAAAAAAATGTTTACAGATAAAGTAGTTCCAATATCAATTAACTACCCGTTCTTTTTTAAACCGATTCAAGATGGTATGGATCGACCTAAAACAGAGCTTGCATATAGAGTGCCCGCATCAAAGTTAACTCGTAAACGTTTTGAATCAAAAGAAAAAGCATTACAATTAGAGGGGTTAGATACAACTATTGATTGGAAAAATACTGGGAACAACAGTTATGATGGTGAAAAACTTACGTTGCTTGTACACGATGAAGCTGGTAAATGGGAAAGACCAGAAAACATTCTTAACAACTGGAGAGTTACTAAAACAACCCTTAGATTAGGTTCAAGAATAATTGGCAAGTGTATGATGGGTTCAACAAGTAACTCATTAGACAAGGGCGGTGAGAACTTTAAAAAACTATATAATGACTCGGACGTTACGAAAAGAAATAAGAATGGACAGACTCGCTCGGGATTATATTCTTTGTTCATACCTATGGAATGGAATTTCGAAGGATTCATCGATTCTTATGGAATACCTGTCTTTAACACACCGAGCAACCCTGTCAAAGACCACCAAGGAGATAATATCGACATCGGGGTTATTGAACATTGGGAGAATGAAGTTGAGGGATTAAAAGGAGATCAGGACGGTTTAAATGAATTTTATCGTCAGTTTCCAAGAACTGAGGAACACGCATTCAGAGACGAAACAAAAAATAGTATATTTAATTTAGCAAAAATATACGAGCAAGTAGATTTTAACGAAGAAGCAAAATACAGCGCTTTAGTTACAAAAGGAAGCTTTCAATGGCAAAATGGTGTTAAAGATACAAAAGTTGAATTTATACCTAATCCAAACGGAAGATTTAATGTTAGTTGGGTTCCACCCACACATTTACAAAATAAAGTAATACTAAAAAATGGAATTAAATATCCTGGAAACGAACATAGCGGTGCATTTGGCTGCGATAGCTACGATATATCCGGGACTACCGACGGCCAAGGATCTAAAGGCTCTTTACACGGTCTCACAAAATTTAGCATGGAAGAAATTCCTGCTAATATGTTTTTTTTAGAATATATAGCTAGACCGCAAACAGCGGAAATGTTTTTTGAAGATATATTAATGGCATTACACTTTTATGGTATGCCAATACTAGCAGAAAACAACAAGCCTAGATTATTATATTATTTAAAACGAAGAGGATATAGAGGCTATTCAATGAATAGACCTGATAAAATATGGAATAAATTATCGGTTACTGAAAAAGAAATAGGAGGTATACCGAATTCAAGCGAAGATATTAGACAAGCTCATGCTGCTGCAATTGAAAGTTATATAAATAACTATGTAGGTGAAAAAGAAGATGGTAGTTACGGAGATATGTATTTTAATAACACATTAAACGATTGGGCTAAGTTTGATATAAATAAAAGAACAAAATTTGATGCGGCGATAAGTTCAGGCTTAGCGGTTATGGCATGCAATAAAAACAGATACGCCCCAAATCAAACAAGAGAATTAAAAAGCAAAGTTAATTTTAGTTTTTCTAAATATAACAATAATGGAAATTTTTCAAAAATAATACAATAGATGGCAAGAGTATCACCAAAAGGTATTTTTCCGAGTCAAGCAGTTAGCGACGCAGAAAAAGGAGGTTTAGATTATGGACTTCAAGTTGCTAAAGCTGTTGAGTCAGAATGGTTCAAAAAAGATTCAGGAGGATCTCGCTATTTCTCAAATAGAGATAACTATCATAACCTTAGGTTATATGCTAGAGGCGAACAAAGCATTAAAAAATATAAAGATGAATTATCCATTAACGGTGATTTGTCTTATCTAAATTTAGATTGGAAACCAGTACCTATTATTCCAAAGTTTGTGGATATAGTTGTTAATGGTATTGCCGAGAGGGTATACGGATTAAAAGCTTTTTCTGTTGATCCTATTGCCAGCAAAAAAAGAACAGAATATGTTAATGAAATGCTTAACGATATGTACGCTCGTGATTTTGCAGCTAAAATATCAGAAGCAACCGGCGTTAATACTTTAAGTAATAAAGAAGAGTCGATCCCAGAGTCAGAAGATGAACTTAATTTACATATGCAATTAAATTATAAACAATCTATAGAATTAGCACAAGAGCAAGCTATAGATAATATTTTTAATTTAAATAAATACGAATTATTAAAGAAAAGATTAGATTACGATATTACTGTTTTAGGTATTGGATGTGTTAAGAATAGCTTTAACACTGCGGAAGGTATAAAACTAGAATACGTTGATCCCTCTGATTTAATATATTCCTACACAGACTCGCCTTATTTTGATGATTTATATTATGTTGGGGAAGTTAGAAGAGTAAGTTTAGTTGAATTAAAGAAACAATTTCCCGAATTAACAAACGAAGATATTGAAGAACTTGAGGGTAAAGGCAATAGCTCATTATTATACAACCAAATTGGTGTAAACTCTTCGGATAAAAATTTTGTATATGTATTGTATTTTGAATATAAAACATTTCAAAACCAAGTATATAAAATAAAAGAAACTAATAGTGGGGCAGACAAAGCAATTAAAAAAGACGACACATTTAACCCCCCTAAAGATTCTAGAGCTAGATTTGAAAAAGTAAATAGATCTATAGAATGTTTATATGAAGGCGCAAAAATAGTTGGCCATGATAAATTATTAAAATGGCAAAAGGCTGTTAATATGACAAGACCTAAATCTGATATTACAAAAGTTCAGATGAGTTACAATATTGTAGCACCTAGAATATACAAAGGAAAAACTGAATCGTTAGTTAGTAGAATGACATCATTTGCCGATATGATTCAAATCACACATTTAAAGCTCCAGCAAGTTTTATCTCGTATGGTTCCTGATGGGGTTTATTTAGACGCGGATGGGTTAGCGGAAGTTGATTTAGGCAATGGAACTAATTATAACCCGCAGGAAGCATTAAATATGTATTTCCAAACTGGTTCTGTTATTGGTAGGTCAATGACACAAGACGGTGAATTTAATAATGGTAGAGTACCTATACAAGAATTAAGAGCTGGTGCTGGAGGTTCAAAAATACAAAGCTTAATACAATCTTATAATTATTATTTGCAAATGATGCGAGATGTTACGGGGTTAAATGAAGCAAGAGATGGAAGCACGCCAGATAGAAATGCCTTAGTCGGTTTACAAAAAATAGCTGCTGCTAATTCAAATACAGCTACAAGGCACATACTACAAGCTGGTTTATATATTACTTTAAAAACTGCCGAAGCAATATCATTAAGAATATCTGATATATTGGAGTTTTCAAATACTAAAAATTCTTTTGTACAATCATTAGGCAAAGTTGATGTTGCCACTCTTGCTGAGATTAAAGATTTACATATTCATGATTTTGGAATATTTTTGGAATTATCCCCAGACGAGGAAGAAAAACAATTGTTGGAAAATAATATACAAATGGCTATATCTCAAAAGCAGATAGAACTAGAGGATGCTATTGATGTTAGAGAAATTAGAAATTTAAAATTAGCCAATCAGTTATTAAAATTAAGAAGAAAGCAAAAGTTTGAAAGAGATAGACAAATCCAAATGGAAAATATCCAAGCACAATCACAAGCTAACGCTCAGTCAGCTCAAGCAGGAGCCGCCGCAGAAATACAAAAACAGCAAGGGATTGCTGAAACAAAAGTACAAATTGCACAAGCACAATCGCAATTTGATATTGCAAAACTTGAACGAGAAGCACAAATTAAAAAAGAACTAATGGAGTTTGAGTTTCAACTTAATATGAAGCTTAAAGAGCAGGACAATCAGGTGATTAACAATAAAGAGAAGTATAAAGAAGATCGTAAAGATAAAAGAACAAAAATACAAGCATCACAGCAAAGTGAACTTATAGACCAGAGAAAATCTGGAAAACCGCCAAAAGACTTTGAATCAGCAGGATTTGATAATTTGGGTGGATTTGGTTTAGAGCAATTTGAACCAAGATAATATTTAAACAATTATATTTTATTATGTCAGAAAACATCAAAGCAGAAGCTTTAGACATCGAAGAAAAGTCTATTGCTGAAAAAGAAGCAGAAGTACAAAAAATACCAACCAATGAGGATGGTGATTACACTGTAGATTTAGGAAAAATTAACGAAACAAAAGAAGAAACAGATGCCGTTCAAGAACAAAAAACAGAAGATGGCGTGTTACGCGGAGGCGGCGAGAATGAAAAAGATGGGGAAGAAGCCAAAGTGGAACTGCAAGAAGTACAGCAAGAAAAAGTAGAAGAACCTGTACTTGAAGAGGTTATTGAAGAAGAAGTTTCGGAAGAGCCGGCTCCAGCAGCTGAAGAAAAACAACCACAGCAAGAAGTTGAACCGGTTGAAGAAACAAAAGAATCAGAAGTAAACCTACCAGAAAACATACAGGACCTGGTAAAATTTATGGAAGAAACCGGTGGTACTCTTGAAGATTATGTCAGATTAAATGCTGACTTTTCAAATGTAGATCAAAATACATTATTAAGAGAATACTATAAACAAACTAAGCCTCATTTAAGCTACGATGAAGTATCGTTTTTATTAGAAGATCAATTTTCATTTGACGAAGAAATTGATGAGGAAAGAGATATTAAAAGAAAAAAACTTGCTCTTAAAGAGGAAGTCGCAAATGCCAATAAGTTTTTAAATGAAACTAAGGATAAATACTATAAGGAAGTCAAGTTGAGTTCCAAATTAGCTCCTGAACAACAAAAAGCTATTGATTTTTTCGACAGATACAATAAAGAGCAAAAATCAGCTGAAGAATTATTACAGCAGCAAACAAAACATTTTGAACAAGAAACTAGTAAAGTTTTTAGCGAAGGATTTAAAGGTTTTAATTTCGACGTAGGAGACAAGAAATATCGTTTCAATGTAAAAGATGTTAATAAAGTAAAGGAAACCCAAAGTGATTTATTAAATGTTTTTAATAAATATGTTGGTGACAATAAAATGTTACAAGACGCCGGGGGTTACCATAAAGCTTTATTTGCCGCTTCTAATCCTGACAAAATAGCTAACCATTTTTATGAACAAGGTAAAGCTGACGCAATCAAGCAAATGAGTGCGGAGGCCAAAAACATTAACATGGACCCTAGAAAAACTTCTAGTGGGTATGTTGACGCTGGCGGAATAAAAGTAAAAGCTATTTCTGGGGATGATAATTCTAAGCTAAAATTTAAACTTAAGAATTATTAACTAACAAAAAAAAATTAAAATGGCGAATAACAATTCATTTGCTGGCCCATTGGCTGGCAGCATTTTGACTCCTTCGGCTCAAAAAATGACAACCTTAGGAAGTTACTTAGACATCCAAAACGATGGATGGGCTAAACAATATCTACCTGAGCTTTACGAAAGTGAAGTACAGAGATACGGGAACAGAACTATTTCTGGATTCCTTTCACAAATTAGTGCAGAAATGCCAATGTCTTCTGATCAAGTAATTTGGTCTGAGCAAGGTAGACTACACTTATCTTACAACGGTACAATTAACTGTACAGATGGTGTTGTAACTTCAATAACTGGAATTGATAGTGGCGCAACTGAAGCTCACGCTGTAAGAAAAGGCGCTACTGTAGTTGCTGAAATTACTGGATCTGCTGGTACAGTTGTTGTAAAAGCTTTATGTACTGAAGGCGTTGAAACTGCTACTAACGCATTGAAATTAAAGCCTTACGGAGGGCAAAATTTTGATGATTTAGATGTTTTAGTTGCTAACGATACAGCTGTAGCTATTAAATTTTTCGTATACGGTTCTGAATTTTCAAAAGGAACTGCTAGTATGACTGAATCTATTGAGCCTACATTCAAAACTTTCACTAACAAGCCAATGATTATTAAAGATCACTTTGAAATCAATGGATCTGATACTGCTCAAATCGGGTGGGTACAAGTAAGTGGTGAAAGCGGAGAGTCTGGATACCTATGGTACTTAAAATCTTCTGCTGATACAAAAGCAAGATTTGATGACTATTTAGAAATGATTGCAATTGAATCTGAAAAAGCTGACGGTGCATCTGAAGTAGGTGTTGCTGGTTCTCAAGGATTACTTTCAGCTATTGGCGAAAGAGGAATTGTAGCTACAAATCAATTTGATTCAGGTGCAGTATTATCTGAATTTGATGATGTATTAAAAGAATTAGACAAGCAAGGAGCTATTGAAGAAAACATGCTTTTCTTAGACAGAGATGCTAACTTAGTAATCGATGACTTACTTGCAGGATTAAATCCAAATATTTCTGGAGGTCTTGGATTTGGAGTATTTAATAACTCTGAAGACATGGCGTTAAATTTAGGTTTTTCTGGTTTTAGAAGAGGTTCTTATGACTTCTATAAAACTGACTGGAAATACTTAAACGACAAGTCAACAAGAGGTTCGATCGGTGGATTAAAAGGACTTTTAATTCCTGCTGGAACATCTTCAGTATATGACCAAAACTTAGGAAGCAATGTTAGAAGACCTTTCTTACACGTAAGATATAGAGCTTCTCAAGCTGACGATAGAAAATTAAAATCTTGGGTTACTGGTTCAGTAGGTGGAGCATCTACAATCGGTGATGACAAAATGGAGATTCACTATCTATCAGAAAGATGTTTAGTGGTTCAGGCTGCAAACAACTTCATAAGATTTGACTCATAAATTTTAATGTAATTTTTACCCTCGTTGTAACGACGGGGGTAATCATTACTCTTATTAATTATATTATATTATATCATGGCAAAAATTAAAGAAAAAGCAACTAAAGTTGCGCCCAAATGGGAAATAAAAGATAAATTATATCAATTATCAATAAACGAATCACCAATTGCTTTTATGGTAAAAACAAGAGGCATATTGTGGTTTGACGAAGAAAAAGGATACGAAAGAGAAATTAAATATTGTGAAAATCAAAAAACAGTATTTGTTGACGAAATGAAAGGTCCTGAAAGATTATCAAGAATTGTTTTTAGAGACGGAAGATTATTTGTTCCAAAAGAAAAACAAACATTGCAAAAATTTTTAGCTATTCACCCGGACATGAATAAAAAATTCTACGAATACAATCCGGTTAAAGAAGCAGAAGATGATTTAGATGTTCTTGAATATGAAATACAAGCATTAACTATGGCCCAGAATATAGATATTGATCACGCTGAGGCAATATTAAGAACAGAGCTTGGAAATAAAGTGTCTAAGATGACTTCTAAGGAACTTAAAAGAGATTTATTATTATTTGCTAGAAGCAATCCAGAATTGTTCTTAGAATTGGCAAATGACGAAAATATAAATATTAGAAACATTGGTATAAAAGCTGTTGAAAACGGTATTATATCTTTATCAAGTGATCAAAGAACATTTAAGTGGGCATCGAACGATAGAAAACTTATAACAGTTCCATTTGATGAAAATCCATATTCAGCTTTAGCAGCATACTTTAAAACCGATGAAGGTATTGAAGTATATCAAACGGTTGAAAAAAAATTAAAATAAAATGCTTATAGTGGTTAGGCCGCAAATAAGCGGCTTAATCATTATATAAAAAAATATTATGGCAATATCAGTTGATACAACATATAAAACAGTATTATCAATACTCAATAAAGAATCAAGAGGTTTTTTAACGCCAGATGAATTTAATAAAATAGGTTCACAGGTGCAACTTGATATATTAGAAAAAAATTTTTACGAATATAATAGAGCGGTTATTAAAAGTAATTTAAATCGTTCTGTGTCAGAATACGGTGATATTCCATCAAATATTAAAGAAAAAATAGACATTTTGTCTAAAGAACAAGAAGTTTACATACCAAATGCAAATTCTTTTATTCCTAATACTGATCTTAGGCAAGTAGAAAGCATAATTGGTGTTACCACACCAACAAGCATTACAGCTGGAACTTATAGCAATATTGCTACTACTACAACAGGCAGTGGAACTGGTTTAACAGTAACGGTTGTCGCTACGGGAAGCACCTTTGTAGCAGGAACAACAACAGTTAAAGTTGTTGATGGGGGAACTGGATATTTAGCAGGCGATAGTATTACAGTACCTCAAGCTTCCATGACTGGAGCGTCTGGTCCTTTTACGTTTCCTGCTCTTTCATCACATTTAAACATTACTGGAAACTTAATTTTACCTACAGATATATATAAAGTAATTGCGCTTTCAAGATTAAGTAGAACAATAAATTTTGATGAATTAAAGAAATCAGAATTTACTTATGTTAACTCTTCTAAATTAACGGCCCCATCTTTAACTTATCCTGTATACTATAGAGATTCAACTAGTATAAAAGTTAGCCCTTCTACATTAATCAATAGTTATCTAACATTAGATTATGTTAAAACACCTACAGATCCTGCATGGGTTGGAACTGAAGATTCAAATGGGGCTTTAACATATTCTGCTGGTTCATCAGTTGATTTTGAATTACATATTTCCGACAAAGTGTCTTTAATATTGGGGATTTTAAAATACGCAGGGGTCGTAATCAGTGATCCCCAAGTAGTTCAAGCCGCTAGCGCTGAAGCAAATTCACAAGTTCAATTAGAAAATTTATAATAAATGGGATTAATTACAAAAACAAATCAATCGTATTACAATAAATCGCAAGGTTTTATAGGCAATGGCTCTAATAAAGTTTTTACTTTAGCAACAAATGCATTCGAAACAATCCCATCCAATGTTGCAGTGTTCGTTGGCAATGAAGAAATAAATACAAACAATTATACTTATGCTGCCCCCACATTAACATTTTCTTCTAATGTTAATAATTCACAAGTATTAGCGTCTGGCGGTGCGCCTTTGGCTGACAAAGTAATAGAAGTTAAAGCAGCAGGGGTATTAAGCAGATTTGGCGACTATAGATACATTTCTTTAAACGATATAATAAATAATTATATAGTTGCTTTTGTGGGGGATGGAAAATTAATACCAAGTGTTAAGAAGTCAGACGTATTATTTCATACAAAAAGAGGTATACAAGAGTTTAGTTATGATGTGGCTAGAACTGAAAAAATACAAGAAATAGAAGTTGGACCAAGCTTGTCTATACCAATGCCACAAGATTACGTGCATTATGTTAGAATATCTTTTATAGATGATGTTGGTGTTGAACATATTATTTACCCGGGTAGATACACTTCTAAACCTTCTGAATCAATATTACAAGATGATGATTACGCGTATCTTTACGACGTAGACGGCTCGTTATTAACTGGTTCACCAGTAACAAGTGATAGATTTAAAGATTTTGATAATAGAAAAATATCCGGCAATTTTGCTGATGAAGATATTACATACGATACAAACGTTGGTTTACAAAAAATTACATCCTACGGTGGTAGAAAAGGATCAAATCCTGAAACTACTCAAGAAAACGGAATATTTTTAATAGATGAACTAAATGGTAAAATTAGTTTTTCTAGTGAATTATCAGGACAAATAGTTACATTAAAATATACGTCGGATGGTTTAGGAACGGACGATGAAATGAAAATACACAAATTTGCAGAAGATGCAATATATAAGTACATAACTTATGCTGTAGCTAGCTCAAGAGCAAACTTTCCTGAATACATTATAAATAGATTTAGAAAAGAAAAAAGAGCGGCAATAAGAAATGCTAAATTAAGATTATCTAGCCTTAAAATTGCAGAACTAGAGCAAGTGATGAGAGGTAAATCAAAATTTATTAAACACTAATACATGCCAGAAATTAAAAACAACTTCGTTCAAGGTAAAATGAATAAAGACCTTGATGATAGATTATTACCTAACGGCCAGTATAGAGATGCAAAAAATATAACAGTTTCAAAATCTGAAAACTCAGATGTAGGAACTGTTCAAAATATAAAAGGAAATGTAAAATTATTTAATGATAATTTAAATCTTCCTGTGTCTGCTCCTTTTTGTGAAACAATAGGTAAATATATAGATTCATTAACTGGAGAAATATTTTGGTTTGTAACAAATTTTGATGGAACAGCTTCTGAAAGTTCTTCTTTAGTTAATTATGCGGGGTCTTCTTTTGTTTGTAAAATATTTTATTCAAAACCAGATGGAACATTTAAAACATTAGTTGACTCTTATAGATTAAATTTTAGTAAACAACACCCTATAACACATTTAAATCGGTTAGACAATATTTTATTTTGGACTGACAATTATAATCAGCCTAGAAAAATAGAAATAGACAAAGCGTTAGGGAATAATAATCCCTATAGTAACGATGTTTATTTAGAAGACAAAATTAGTGTTGCACAATATGCTCCTTATGCTGCTCCAATAGTAAAATTATCTTACGATTCTTCTATAAAAAGTAAAACAATTGAAGAAGAATTTGTTAAATTTTCATATAGATTTAAATATGATAATAATGAATATTCATTGATGGCGCCGTTTACTCAGCATTGTTTTCATCCTGGAAAAGCCGCACAAACATTTAATGATGGAACATATTCAACATCTAGTAGCGGTATGGCGGGTATTTTAACGTCTAGTGATATATCAGATATTGCAAAAACTACAGTAGTTAACAATATGGTTAATAAGGCTAATAAAGTTTCTTTATTAATTACTCTTCCATTTGATGAATCTATATCTTCACACGCAACCGCTAAAGTTAATAACGGATCAGGATTAACAGGAACAACTCACACAATAGATACGGTTGCTGGAACAATTGCCGCTAATAATATAATGTTAACAGATAATAACGAATTATATGTTATTAATAGTTTTACAGCTGGCAATCCTAATTCTACATTAGCAACAACTGCTTCTATTTCCCCAGCAATAGCTAATAATACAGATTTGTATTTTTTCAATGTAGGCACATCCTCACCTTACGGGTGGAGTAATAAATTAAAAATAAAAGAAATTGAAATATTATATTCTGAATCTGATAGCACTGCTATAAAAGTAATAGATATAATAAAAGTTGGAACCTCATCACTAACAGTAAAGCCTATTATAGAGGTTATAAGCAGTGCCTCTGCGAGATTAAGATATACCTACGAATATATTTACAAGTCAACTAAAGCGACAAAAACACTTCCAGAGGCTGATTTAATTAGGGTTTCAGATATTATACCAGTTAAAGCTAAAACACAAGAAATATCTGGTAATAGAATAATTTACGGAAATTTTTTACAAAACAGAAATACAGATGATGTTTTTGATACGTCTAGCATTACTATTGGAAGTGGGGATCAAAGCTTAAAAAATAAAGAATATTTATTGTCTTCTGTAAAATCAAATAGAACATATCAAGTGGGTATTGTTCTTTCTGACAGATACGGCAGGCAATCCCCTGTTATACTGCCAGACGAATCAACATCTTTTGTTGACCCTAAAACTGGTGTTGTAACAAATGGTTCAAATTCTTGGAACCATAGTTGTTTAAAAACAACTTTTAATACACCTCTTGGAAGCGATATATATAATAGCGCTGATAATCGTTTAGGATGGTATTCTTATAGGTTTGTAGTTAAACAAACAGAGCAAGATTATTATAACGTTTATTCACCTCAAGTGTTAGAGGCTGGAACATTGACAAGTGCTACCGACCGCAGTTCTTTCGTTTTACTTCACGGAGATAATATAAATAAAGTCCCTAGGGACGTAACTGATGTTAATGCAGAAACTGGCAATCAAGGATCTAACATTAGACTTTTACCAAAAGTTAAAGAAAATAGTGTTTTACAAGCGGGTTACACAAATTTACAACAGCAAACCGGGGTAGATTTTATTGAAGTTACTTCAATTGGTACTGCTTTAGAACAAGGTTTAACAGAAAAACTAGATGGAGGGGCCGCAACTGATGTTTTAAATGAAGTGTATCTTAAAGAAAAAAATCCTTTATTTGCACAAATGCCAACTGGTTTAGGCTCTTATTTTAGTACTTGGGCACCTGGAACAAAAGCGTTTAGTCTATATGCTTTCGAAACACAGCCGTTTGTTTCATCTATTGATATATATTACGAAACATCCTCATGCGGTTTATTGCAAGATTTAAAAGATAAAATAGCTGCGAGTGCTGGTGAAGCACCTACAGATATAAGTGTAAACTCAACAACATTTAATGAAGCGGACACTTCTGGTTCTACTGTATGTACTTATACAGCTAAAAAATCAAATGGTGATCCAGTTCAGGGTGGAGCATCATTTGCAATAAATAGTATAACAGATGGATTAGGTAATTCTAGACCTGGTATATTTGCAATAAGCGGAAATCAATTAGTTACGGCTACAACTTTTAATTTTAAAAATACGTCTGCAGACCAATTTGTAGTTTCTGTTACAGCAACAAGGAATAATACAAGTGAAACATACACTAGAACCCACCTGTTTACGTTACAAAACACTCCAGCTAAAATTAATGTTGGTTCTGGTAATAACGTTTCAAATACAACCCCAGGTGTAACAATAGCGGCTGTACAAGCTAATCAGAATACAAGTATAACTATAACCGGTTTAAATGGGGGTTTAGCAAATAATACAGAAAATGTTACGTTTACTTTGGTTTCTCAAACTAATACAGGAAGATACAGTATTGATGCTAATACGGGTGTAATTAGTGCTAATGTTAATTTATCGAATGGTATGGCTGACACTTTGGTTTTAAAATCTAGCGATGTTGCTGGAAGTGATAGCCCTAATACTAGTTTAAAAATTACAGTGACTGGTTCTCCTTATACTCAATTTTGGAGATCCGCAAATGGTGATGCAGCAGAATCTAATGCAGTTGATGAACCAACAGGCGTGCAAGTATGGCATAATGGAAATAATGCATTGCCTCAAGAATTTGATATAGTGTATAGCAACGCAACCGGAACAGCTCTTTTTAGCACAGGTTCCGCTACAGATGGTGCTGGTGGAGTGTGGCATTCCATGTGTGGTCCTAACTATTGTAGTCAGCAAACTGCAACGTTTGTTTTCAAAACAAGCAGTGATGGTGTAGTTAGAGCGGTAACAATAGCTTAAAAAAGCAGTAAAAAATGTAATAATTTAAAGTATGGCATACGTAGTTGATATTCAATTTTTTAACACCTTTATTCTTAGGGCAGCAGATCAGGACACTGTTCATGTAGAAGAATCAAGAATAAAAGGAGGTTTTAATGAAGCATCGGCCGGTCTTGGCCCGAAGGCTTATATTACAAATGAAAACTACGAAGAAAATAAAAGAGCTAATGCTTTAATATATTCTGGTATATATAACTCTAAAACCGATGTTAATAAAATAAATGTTTTTAGTGCAGGTGATAAAATAACTAGGTCTGTAGATCCTGTCAATGGTGCTATAGAAAAATTATACGCAGAAGACACTAATTTATTAATATTTCAAGAAGATAAAGTAAGTAGAGCTTTAATTGATAAAGATGCTTTATTTACAGCTGAAGGAGGGCAGTTAACCGCGTCAGGAGCTGCTGTTATAGGCCAAATTATACCATTTGCGGGTAAGTATGGTATTAGTAAAAACCCTGAAAGCTTTGCCTTAAAGGGCAATAGAAAGTATTTTACTGATAAAAGTAGAGGAGCAGTGTTAAGATTATCAAGAGATGGTATAACAGAAATATCTAAAGCAGGTATGAAAGATTGGTTTAAAGATAATTTATCTACAGCTTCTAAAATTGTGGGAATGTATGATGATAATTTAGATCAATATGTCCTAAATATTAAAAACAATACTGAATATAATACTTTAGGTTTTGAAGAAGATGTTAAAGGGTGGACCAGTTTTTATAGTTATAACCCTGATTTTGGCTTTAGTATTAATAAAAATTTTTATACAATAAAAGATAATTATATATGGGATCATGGCACTCTTAATCCCAGCAGAAATTATTTTTATGATGGATTTGAAGAAAGTAGTATAACTTTTGTTGTAAACGCTGAGCCTTCTGTGGTTAAAAGTTTTAATACTATAAGCTATGAAGGAAGCTCAGACTGGGTTATGGAATCTTCAGAAACCGATTTAGCAATGAAATCTTGGCCTATTAGAAAAAGTTCAACTTCAATTGGAAGTGGAGTTTTAGGCACAAGTTTTATTAAAAAAGAAAACAAATATTATTCCCATATAAGAAATAATACTACTTTAACTGCAAAAAACCAAATTATAGGCGTGGATGTATCCGGTATTAAAGGATTTTTTACAACAGTAAAAATGAAGCACGATTCTACAACAGACGAAGTTGAATTATTTACCGTATCGCATAATATAGTAAAATCAAGTTAAATGAAATTAAATATACGCAGGCTCAATGAGTCAGACTATGAAGCATTAGTTACATGGTGGAATGCATGGCCAGAGTGGCAAGCCCCGCCCAAAACCTTTTTGCCAGATAATGGAAAAGGTGGATTTATTGTTGAAAAAAACAATATAGGTGTAGTTGCTGGATTTGTTTATATGACCAATTCTAAAGCAGCTTTACTTGAATGGATTATATCTAATCCAGAATATAGAGAAAGTGACAGAAAAGACGCGATAGAGCTATTAATTAACGCTGTGGAGCAAGTTTTAAAAGACCAGGGAATTAAACATGTATTCTCAATAGGTCGAAATAAACATTTAATAGAAACTCATAAAAAATTAAATTGGATTGTTGACAGTAAACCTTCCTACGAAATAATAAAAAATATATAATATGGCAGTATTTAGCGCAATAGCAGCTCGAAAAGCTAGAAAGCAGCAAATTGAAGCTCAAGAAGAATTAGACAAGCAGATAAAAGGTAGACAAAAAATTATAAATCCATATGAAAATGTATCGGATTTAAGCGGTTTAATATCTAATCCTTTTGCTAACCTACAGGTCGCGACAGGAGCAGCGGAAATGCAAGCAGAACAAGCGGATATATCTTTGGCAAATACTTTAGACACATTGAGAACCACCGGAGCTGGTGCAGCGGGCGCAACTGCTTTAGCTCAAGCGGCTTTAAAAGGTAAACAAGGAATTGCTGCCAACATTCAACAACAAGAAGCACAAAATGCTAAATTAAGAGCGCAAGGAGAAGCAGGAGCAATGCAAATGAGAATGGCAGAAGGGCAAAGAATGCAAGAGGCCGATATATTAGGGAAAACTTTTAAATTTCAAGCACAAGAAGGTAGAGAAATTGCTGATATATCCAGAAGTAGTGCAATGATCCAACAATACGGACAGCAAAGAGCTGACGCTATGGGCGCAATCGGAGCTAACACCATGTCATTCCTAGGTGCTGTTGCTACGGCTGGTGCAGCTGGAGGAGCCGACGGACAAGGATTTTTTTGATAAAATATAATAAATTATGGGATTACCAAAAGTAACATACGGAAATTACAATTACGGACAATACGCAAATCCAAAAGCAATACAATATAAAGGAGGGCTTGGTGAGGGATTAGCTGGTGGTGCGCAAACTATTGCTAACACTATTGCGCAAAGCAGAAAAGAACAAAAAGAAGAAGGAAAAAAAGAGGATGAAAAACTAAAAAAAATTAATATAGATAGTATCAGTAAAGCTGGTATATTTGGTTCTCAAATGAAAAAAGCCGCTGGAAAATCTTTTGCAATAAAAGAAAATAAAAAATACATTAGGCAATTAAAAAAAGATTTTGGGGAAAATGAAAAACAATTTGCTTTACAAGGTAGCGCATATGCAGATGAGTACAGCGAAAAAAAAGATTTTTTTGAAAATATATTAAATGAGTTAATTGAATTTAGAAATCACGCCACCACTGCTCTTAAAGGATCCGATTTAGACATTAAGGATATTAGAAATAATACTGCAAACCTTGCCCGTTACCAGCAAAGAAAAGCTATAGAAAATGGACTTTTTACTTTTGGTACTAACGAAGGCACTCGAGGTTTGCAAATTACATTTTCAACAAATGGTGAACCAGCCACTTTATTGGCTAGTGATATTTATTCAGATGCAAAGTCTTTAACACCTCAGGCTGCATATTCTAATAGCATGAATAGTACTTTTCAAGAAGAAGTTGAAGACGCCTTTCAAAATTTTAGAGGAGTTGAAGGAGTGACAATACAGGATAAAAAAGCTACAAATAATAGAATACATAGCCGTTTAAATTTTGAAGGAGCAGAAAAAGAAATTAAAAATTATCTTCAAAGTTCCTCGTCTATAACTAAAATAATGAAAGACCCTACTTTTGATAATGAAACTTATTATGAAGACATTTTAGGTTTGGAAAATTACGAGGGCACAGAGGACGAAGACAAACTTATAGTTGAAGGTTTGGCTAATGATATGTTTGAACAAGCTAAAAAATTAAATAAGTCCGTTTCTTCTTATACTTATTCTCCATCAACAACAACAGCACCTCCAACAGAAATTGGAAAATTTGTAAAGACCCTTGGGTTAACGCCTATGAAAGAAAGAGATTATACTAACCTTTACGAAACGGTACAAGGGTTTACAGTAGAAAGAGGCGGTAAACAATTAACAGGAAAAGACGTGGGAGCTGTTGATATGATAAAACAAATTAAGGGAGCCGACGAGTTTAAATACGGCACTAATCTTACTGATGTTTTAACAAATGAAGAATTAAAAAAGGAAATTGATTTGGCTTTATCAGAAAATGAAGAAGATAGAAAAAAATCTATTTTAAGAACAGGAAAGGGCAAAGTTGTTTCTAAATATAAGAGGTACGATAAAAACTTAAAATCACATTTATTAAAATTAAGAGATAAGTTAGGAAGCTTAGAGAAAGACGACATGAAAGCACAAGGTCTTGGAAAAGCATATCAGCTTAAGGTCATAGGTAAGGACGACAATAGTTTTTTAGTTCCTGTTTTTGATAGTAACGGTAATTTTAAACCTATGCTGGAAATAGACAATGACACTTCTTTAGATTCTCATAGTAAAGTTTTTTCCTTAACACCTAGTATAGGAACAGGAAATAGTGGAATAAGAACAACCTCAGAAATATACAGCGCACTTGGAAAATTTTATAAATCTTATTAAATAATAATATATGGAAGATTTTATTTACGAGCTTGATGGCAAAGAAATTGTTGTTAAAGCTGAACATAAAGAAAATTTTGAAAGTTTATTTCCTAAAGCGGTTTTAAAACAGCAAGCAGAAAATTTTCAACCGGGTGTCCCGAATGTGGATGCGAGCGAGACGCCTGTAAAAAGAAGAATACAACAATCAGGCCAATCTTCGGGCTTCGCATCAGGAACTACTTCTTCGGAATCACAAGAAGATAAATATTCTTTTGAAAAACCTTTTCAGGGCACATTTTTTGGTGATGTAGTATTAGATTATTTTGGCGATATAGGCAGAGCCTTTGAATCGGGTGCCGCTGCTGGTATGAGTGTAGATGAGGCCTTTGATATATACAGAAAAGGAGCTAGTATTTCAGATGAAGATTTAGATTTTTTTATTGAAGCAGACAAAAGAATACAAGCCAAAGGAACTTCTGACGAAATGTTGGAATATCAAAATATATATAAGGAAGAGGGCGGAGGAATACTAGGGTTTTTAATTGCTAACGCAAAAACAAGAGGGCAAGTATTACCACAAATCATAGCCAGTTCTGTAGCAACGATGGCAACATCATTAGAATCTGGAGAGGTTAGGGGAGCCGCATTAACTGGGGCTGGAACAGGAGCATTAATAGGTAGTAGTGCAACTCCTATTGGAACTGTCACGGGAGCTGTTGGAGGTGGAGTTGCTGGTTTAGTGGGCGCAATGGAAACAAGTTTGACTTTGTCTGAATTATTAAAAGAAGAAATTGGTAGTGATACATTAACAAAAGAAAACATAAGAGCCGTACTTGAAGACTCTGAAAAGATGAAAAGTATAAAAAATAAATCTCTTGGGAGGGGGATTGCTATTGGTGCTGTTGAGGGAATAACATTAGGTCTTTCTAGGGGTTTAGCAACCAGCTTGAGTAAAGGGGGTATGAAGGCTAGTGGGGTGACAGCAAGAGTCGCTGGGCTAGAAGCTGTTGGCGGATCTACCGGTGAAATAGCAGGTAGAATAGCCGCAGATCAAGAAATGGACACTTCTGATATTTTATTCGAAGGTGTTGCTGAGCTAAAAGGGGTAGTTAATGTTACTGACATTATAAATAAAAGCCAATATAAATTAAATGGCGAAATAAGAAAAAAGAAAGACATTCAGGAATTTATATCAACAGCCACACCAGAACAAATCGCTGGGGCAAATATAGATATTAAAAATGATAATAATTTTAAGGCTGTTATAGATGAAAAACAAAAAGACGTTTATTTACAATCAACAATTCCAGCTGAAGTCACTAATCCTAATGATAGATTTTCTCTTTTCAAATTAGAAAAAGAAAGAATTAAGTACAAAGGAAACGACACCAAAACAGCTCAGAACATGCTTTCTGATATTAATTCTGAAATAAAAGAAATAACTGATAAATACCGACGAAGAGGAAGAAAAAGTAAAGAAATTGCCGCTCAAATAATAGAAAATGAAAAAATACAAAAAGCAACCCAAGATAGAACAGTAGCAGGAACAATTGAATTTGCACAAACGCAAGGAGAAAAAATAGGTTTAAAAACTATTGTTGCAGAAGATAATAAATCTTTTGAGGCAGAGCTTAAAAAAGATGGTATAAAATTATCTAAAGAGGATAAAGCAAGCATTGATAGAATAGGCGGTTATATTCAAGGTAATAAAATATACATAAACAAAGACGCCGCCGGTAAAACAGGACAAATTAATGTGGGAGGGCATGAATTATTGCATGGTATTATAGAGAGCGCTAATATAAAAGACATGGGCGCACTGGTTAATGATTTTAAAAAACAGTTAAGCCAAGACCAAGTAAGTATATTAGAGGCCCAAATGGTGGCTAGGGGATACGGTGTTGATTCTAAAACATACTCTAAAGAGTATTTGACTAATTTTTCAGACGCAATTGTTGATGGAACTATAAAGTTCAATGAAAATTTATTTACAAAAATAGGCGAAGGAATTGTTAATTTATTGAAAATATTTGGTTATGAAAATATAAATTTTAAGAATGGCAAGGGAGTTTATAATTTTATGAAAGAATATTCTAAAAATATAAAAGAAGGTAAATTATCTGAGTCCGTTATAAAACAAGCGGGGACCTCTATAAATGTGGAGGGTGCAATGTCTGTGTCACCAGAATCTGCGGCAAAAGTAAATCAAATCTACAAAGATAATCCCCCCTCAATAGCTGCTCAAAAAATTGTGTTTGATTCGGAGGTTAATTATAGAGGAATGGCTGAAAAATATTTAAATGATTTTATTGCTAATCCAAATTTATCTGATGAACAAAAAGGAATAATGCAAAGAAATAGAGAGGATATAGCTGCTATGATGTTATATGACAGAATACCATCTCAGAGAAAAGGATCAAAATTAAGAAATGTTATTGGTTTAGTTGAAGGATTTGAAGAAGTAAAAAATCAATATGGTAAAGATGGTGTTGCAGGATATATTAACAAATTTTTTAGAAGGAGAGGTTTAGAGGCTATAAATTATTATTTAAAAGATTCAGGGCTAAAAAATATTGAAACCGAAGAGGGGACTGTAAGAAAAGACGTTGCTGTAAAAACAGCGTCTACACAAAATATTGAAGTTTCAGAAAAACAAAATAAAAGTTTTGAAAGAAAAATTACGCTAAGCAAATTAGCAAAAGATATATTATCTGATCCAACAGAAACTTTAACAAAAGTCACAAATATAATCACAAAAGAATTAAAACTTCTTGCGAGAAATCGAGTAATAAATATTGAAAAAATTGAAAAAGTAATTCAAAAAGAAATAAGAAAAGTTGTGGTTGACGGGATAGGCAAAATTAAATCTGAACAAATACCTGGAACCGCTAAAAGAAGAGCCGTAATACCAACATTGTATTCAACAATTATTGAAACTAAATTTAATGAAATAGCAGACGCTATGTCATTAATTGATATAAAGAAAAGATATAATAAATTATTTAAAGTAACAGATACTGGTAAAAGAGAAAAAACAGCTGAAGGTAATCCAATATTCACAATAGCTAAACCAATTAAAGCTGAGTTTATAAAATATTTTACTGATACTAATATAGCTATGACTACATTAGTTGAAAGACAAAAAATGCTAGGCGAAATAATATCAAAAGCTATAACATCAAAAATATTAAAAGAGTATAATTCAAATGATAGTTTAATTGAGCTTGCTCAAATAGCTAATTTAAATCCTGCGGAAGGTGCAAAAGCAGTGACAGAATTACAATTAGCAAATGAAATTAGTGATGTAGCTAAACAATTAGATACATACGAAGGTGAAAAAATGCTGCAAGATACTAGGCTGTTTTCAATTGCGCCTACAGCAGCAGAAAAAGTAAATATTACTAAAGCCTATGCAGCATTGCAAAAAGCAAAGGGAGATATAACTAATGACAACTATCTAAAAGTCATAGAAAATTTACCTGTAGTCGTGCAAGAATTTGTTGAAGATTTGTACGAAAAAAGAGGCGAAATTAAAGGCGATAGAATAGGTGGCCCTATATACGAATCAATATTAGCAGATTTAGTAAAAAAAGAAAGTAATATAGAGGTCACTGCTGAAGGCGGCTTTACATCTGGTCCTGATTTACAATTAAAAGTTCGAGGTGCAATAATACCTATTGAAATAAAAGCTGATCCTACAGCTGATTTTGGTAGTATATCTGCTTCTTATAATACAGAAAGCGGAAAATTTACTTTTGTAAAAGATAAAGAAACAATTGAATTAAAAGATTTGCCTGACGGCGAAATACTTAAAGAAGTTTTTAGAACTACTTTGCCTTTTTTAGAGAAAAAAATAGAAATTGCTAATAAAGCATTAGGAATTGAAATAAAAAACTTTCCTGAAGATTTTAATAAAGCAATGACAGATAAATTTGGTTCAGTTTCATCAAAAAATACAGCAGCAGAAAACAAAAAAGTTAAAGATGCTAAAAAAGCATGGGTTAAAAAAAATTGGCAATTTAATGATGAGAAAAATAATCCATTAGGTTTACCTGGCCCAAAAAATCAAACCAACGCAGCTGTTATAAAATTTTATAATGATAAAAAGGTATATTATATACAAATAGGAGGTAAAGGTTTATATAGATTAGGCGAAGATAAATATAATTTAGGGGCTAGCGAATTAAAGGCTACATTTAGATACCCTGTAAGATTAAAGCCTAACGGCAGAATGGGATTTAATTGGCAAGTAGCACCTAAAATAGAAGCGCCTGCTAAAGTTCCAAATTCTGATATAAGTTTAGAAAATACTAAAGATATAAAAACTATAGAGCAAAATATAAATAAAAATAAAGGATTTTTAAGTAGAGCCGCAAGAATTGATAAGACGGGTGAAACAACGTTGGATAAAGCCTTTAACGATATACTTGAAGAAAAAACAGGTATTGCATCGGATAAAGTATATAGTAAAGAAAGAGCCAGAATAGCGGGTAAGAAAAATAAAAAGATGAGTTTTTATATTTCTCCTGGTGCTGAAGATTTTACAGGCTTAATGTATAAATTATTATCTAAAGGTAAATTGGGAGATGCCCAAATGGCTTGGATTAAAAAACATATATTAAACCCCTACTCTAAAGCAATGGATGAAATATCTATTGAAAGGGTTGCTTTATTTGAAAAATTTAGAGCGCTAAAAAAAGAAATATCAGCAGTCCCTAAAAAAATAAAGAAAAAACTACCAGGAACAGACGATACATATGAAACAGCAGTTAGAGTTTATATGTGGGACAAGCAAGGTATGGACATACCAGGTTTAACTAAAAAAGAAATAAAAGAATTAGTCAGTGCAGTAAAAAAAGACAAAGAATTAAAAGCATTTGGAGACCAGCTTATAACTATATTTCCTGGTGGTTATCCACAAGCTCAAAATTTTTGGTTATCAGGTAATATAACTACCGACTTTTTAAATGGGTTAAATACAACAAGAAGAGCCGAAATATTATCTAAATGGCAATCAAATGTAGATGAAATATTTTCTGAAAAGAATTTAAATAAATTAGAATCACAGTTTGGAGAAAACTACAAAATTGCTTTAAAAAATATATTGGGAAGAATGAAAACAGGCAGCAATAGGCCTATAACTGATAATAAAGCTTTAAATGATTTTTATGATTGGATTAATGGCGCAGTTGGTGTTGTGATGTTTTTAAATATGCGTTCCGCTATACTGCAAACTATATCCATGGTTAACTATATAAACTGGAATGACAATAATATATTAGCGGCCGGAAAAGCTTTTGCAAATCAAAAACAATATTGGGCCGATTTTAAAACTATTTGGAATTCTGATTTTTTAAAAAATAGACGGGGGCAATTAAAATTAAACGTGAGTGAATCAGAAATAGCAGATATGGCTGATAAAGGAGGTGCAAGGGGCGTTGTAAATTATTTATTAAAAATAGGATATACCCCCACAAGGGTAGCGGATAGTTTTGCAATTGCTGCCGGTGGTGCATCTATGTTCAGAAATCGAACTAAAAGCTATATGAAAAATGGTTTTTCTCAAGAAGAAGCAGAATTACAAGCTTTTAGAGATTTTCAAGAATTAACAGAAGAAGCACAACAATCCTCCAGACCTGATAGAATATCAAAACAACAAGCTAGCACTACAGGCAGATTATTTTTAGCATGGGCTAATACACCTATGCAATACGGTCGATTAATAAAAAGATCCACACAAGATTTAATAGCAGGCAGAGGGGATAGAAACACTAATATATCTAAAATTGTACATTATAGTTTTTTACAAAACATAATATTTAATTTTATGCAAAAAGGAGCTTTTGCTTTAGCTTTTGCACAAGAAGAAGATGATGAAAAAAGAAGAAATGTTTATAGTGGAGTTGGCGAAAGTATGGCAGATTCAATAGTAAAAGGAGCCGGAGTTCAAGGGACGCTGCTCATGGCGGCTAAATCACTTGTAAAAGATATTGTAAAAGAAAGTAAAAAAAGCAGACCTGATTATGAGGGTAGTTTATGGAAAATATTAGAAGCATTCCCTCCAATAGATGCTAAAATGGACAGGGCTAAAGATGTTGTATATGCTTTTCAATTTGAAAAAGAAGAAATGATAGAAGAGGGATTAGCAATAGGCAGCCCAGGTCTAGAGGCTATAGCAAGTGGAATATCTTTTGCTAGCAATGTGCCAGTTGATAGAGCTTTAAGAAAAATAGAAAATATTAAAGCCGCTTTAGATGATCGAACGGACACTTGGGCAAGAATAGCATTATTATTGGGTTGGGGAAGTTGGTCGTTGGGATTAACAGAAGATGAAACTGCAATTGTAAAAAATAGCTCAAGAAAAATACAAAAAAGAAAAATACAAAAAAGGAAAATACAAAAAAGAAATTAATTATGCCAAAAGACGCGTGTTACTACAAAGTAAAAAGACAATACAAAGTATTCCCATCCGCATATGCGAGTGGAGCTATAGCTAAATGTAGAAAAAATAAAGGTAAAAAGAAAAAATAATGGCTAAAGAATTTAAAGCGCATAAAATGTATTGCAAAGGCAAACCATTTATGGCAAAAACATACAAAGAGCACTTAACTTTAAAGAAAAAAGGCTGTGGCCATAAAAAACCAAAATAATGGCAGTAAGAAAAACTAAAAAAGGCGCTGCGTTAAAGCGCTGGTTTAAAGAGAAGTGGGTTGACGTTAGAACAGGGAAAGCTTGTGGCCGTAAGAAAGGCGATGGCAGAGGTGTGCCTTACTGTAGACCTAGCAAAGTGCCTTACTGTAGACCTAGCAAAAGAGTATCTAGCAAGACACCAAAAACATCGAGCGAAATGTCTTCATCTGAAAAAGCAAAAAAAATCAGAGAAAAGAAAAGCTTAGGACAACCAAAAGGAAAACCAAGAAGGGTCAAATCAGTTAAAAGAAGAAAATAAAATGGATACTCAAGATTTAAAAGTGTTAGCATTGAACACATCGGCGTTTACAGTTTCAATGACTTCGGTTGAAGATATACTTAAAATAATATTATTATTAGTTTCAATAGGTTTTACTGTTCAAAGATGGTATGAAATACATAAAAGGAATAAAGATAATAAGTAGTTTATTATTCTGTATTATAATATCTGCACAAGATATTAAAATAAACGATATAAAAAATTCAATTCAAACTGGCCCTTTGGTTGGCAATAGGAACGTTGGGTTTGGGTTAAAAAATATATTAGAAGAAGTGGTTCAGGATCAAGATTATAACTTAAATGATAAAAGTGAAGATGTTTTAGATGTTGAGCTAATTTATTTTGATGTAAAACGTACTCAGTCAAATATTGCGTTGTATAGCAAATCATCGAGTCAAACCGAAATAATTGCTATTGCTAAATATAAAAAGAAAAAAGTAAAAGTAAAAGGCACATCAAAAGATATAACTACATCTTTAATTTTATTAAATGAACAAGGTAAGTTTACACAAAACAGTGTTAGTGTTGCATTAAAAAAATTATCTGAAAACATTATTAAGAAATTAAAACTATGAAAAAATTATTGTTTTTATTATTACCATTACTCTGCTTAGCACAAGATTTAAAACTTGATCACAGTTATACAAACGCCGAAGATTTTGCGGTTGGTGATACTATAACAATAAAGTTTAATACAATACAAGTTACAGAAGATGTAGATCCTAACTTGTATATATTTGATTATGAGTACAATAACAAGCTGCTACAAAAAATTGCTCATAGATTTAAAGTAACCGATAACTCAGCTAACACGAATGCACAAACATCGTTGACACATTGGGACGGTTATAAGTATAAAGTTTTAAGTACTTATGATGAAGATAATCTTTCAGCCCAGTATTTACACGGTTGGTTTAATAGAACGCAAGTGGAAGGAGATACCAATTCATACCCCGCTGATAACGATTGGTCAGTTGAAAGAATAACAATTCAAGACGGTGTGGGCGTAACATATAATAATACTTTAATTGAAGTTGATTTTAAAATTAAAGATAAGATTAATACTAACTACAGCAATTATAATAATGTAACACATCTTAACTGGATGAGGGCTGAAGATAATTCAACATCAACAAAATACGATGTTGACGCGATGCAACAAAAAATAACATTATCTGACGTTGAAGGTGGTGATGCAGGTAGTGTTACTATAAATCTTAAAACAGAAAACGACAAACCGACGCATTACAAATACGATATATTAAGTAATAATAATAGCGTAGCGAGTGGTAATTTTGATGCTAACTCTCAAGCCATTGTAACTGGTTTAGAAAACAATATTAAATACGATATTAACATCACTGTTGATAATGAATTGTCCTCTGATTGGCTAGACGATGTAGTTACCGTAACCGATGTCTTCCTAGTATTTAAAGAAGCCATTGGTGCAGGCACTAGCCCTGGGGGATCCGCTAATACGTTTACACACTCTATACAGTATTTATTAGGCGAAGTTAATAACAGTGGAAATGTAGACTTTGATGATTCTTATGTTATGCTTAGTCACATAATGGACGAAAATGTTAGTGAATATTTTACCAGCTCTGCTAACGGTGCTAAAGATATTTGGGGGGAAAAAACACAATACGGATATGCTACAGATGATTATTACTTTGGACAAAAAAAACATTTTACACCTACTGATTCTAATAAGGTTTTTGATTTTGGTCACGGACTTATTGGAGACGTAGACTTCTCACATTCATTTGAACCTATAGTTGAAGACGATAACGAGGGCGTTGTAAGAATGCCTAGTGTGCAGGGTAAAATTGAAAATTTAGATTTAGATATTTCAACAAGTTTAGTTAACGATAAAGTGGAATTATTAGTTGAGCTCGAAAAAGATTACTTAGCGGGTATGCAATTTGTAATTCAGTTTGACGATACCATATTAGAATTTGAGGAGGTTCAATTCGATACAGGCAATCTATTAACTAATTTTGCAACAGAACGCGATAATAAATTATATTTTGGGAGCATCAGTGTGGAAAACCAAGAAAGCATTAAGGTTGGTAAACCTTATAAAATTATATTTAATACAAAACAAACGGTAACGAATGCGTCAGGTTTAATTTATTTTAAAACAACAGATGCTGTTACAAGTGATGGAACTAAAGTAATTTTAAAAATACAATAATGAAAAAACTTTTTATACTATTTTTATTTATAAGTTGTACTACAGAGGTATACAATGAAAGACCAATACAAGAAGTGCCCGAATCTTTATTCATGCCTCAAGCTGTTGGTTTAAAACTTGAAAGTTACATAGTGCAAGATAAAGTAAGAATAAATACTAAACTGCCTTCTGATGGTGATTATAGAATTAAAATATTAGATTTTACAAATAGTATAATTAATCAAGAGATAATAAAAGGTGAAGAAGGTGATAATATATTGAATATATATGTTAATTCATTGCCAGTTAGCTCATATACCGTGGAGCTGTATACTAAAAACAATCAATTCATAGGCAGACAAACCTTTTCAATGAAGTAATATGAAAGAATTAAAAAATCAAATAATAGCTACAGTAGGTTTAATTATAACTGCAGCTGGTGGAATACTCATAGCCAACATGGAGGCTATATTTAGTCCTGAAGATGATTCACCACCACCAACAATGGAACAAACAATAACAATACCACCGAGTGTTGTTAAAGATACTTTGGTTATAACTAAAACAGTTATACAAAAACCGAAGAAAAAAGAAAGAGAGATAGATTGGTAACATGAAAAAATTTATACTATGTGCGATATTTGTATCGGCTGTGGCTTCTGCTCATAGCCAAGTAATTGGAAAAACAACAACCGAAGATTATGTCGGTAGCTTTGAATCAAAAGAATCTATATGGAGTGTACCGGAATACAATGGCGACCCTGTATCTGTAGCTTTGCTTAACATTGGTGTTACTGAAGAAATATTAAATCAGTACCCTGAATTAGGTGATTATAGGGTTGGATTAGGTTTAACTAATATAACTGTAGCATTCTTAGATGAAACGTTTCGTTTTGAGTTTGTAGAAACAAGGGATGAAATAAAAGACAGAATGATTAAACAATTCAAAGCAAGTGAAAAAGGCTTTACGGCTAACGTAATAAATCCTATAGGTAAAATAGTTTTAGCTAAATATTTTTGTTATATAGAAGTATATGACTTTAGTATATCAGAAGATGAAACCATTAATCTAAAAGACGGTATTAAAAATAAATTAGTTACAAGATTAGGTTTACAAGTTAAGCTTGTTGATTCTGAAACTGGTTTATACATGACCGGATCTGGTTTAGGTAAAGCCACAACAACAAGGGAATTAACCTTGTTAAATAATGAAAATTTAGAGGATATTAAATTTAACCAATCATCAATTGGCACATCGACTAAAAAAGCTTTAGAAACTGCGGTTGCTAAGGTTGTTAAACGAATGATAAGAAAAAAGATATTTGATCATTAATGAAAAAAATAATAATATTATTATTATTTTCCTCAAGTATATATTCTCAAACATTAGTACAAGCCTTTGCGGATAGATGTACCGGAGAGATTAAAAGAGTTTCAATTCAAATGGAAGGTTACACAACAGTATCCTTTTATAATAGAACAAAAACTTTTACTGCTAATGATTTTTACAGTGGTGCATTAAGAACTTGGATGGAACAAACGTATGCCTGGTGGTATGCTTTGTCAGCGTGTTCTACAGCCCAAACTACCCAAACAACAACACAAACATCTACATCAAATACCAACAATAGTTCTGATTCTAGTGGTTCAACCGATACGGGATCAACTGATAATTCAGGAAGTGGCTCTGATTCAGGTGGAGATAGCGGCGATAGTGGTGGTGATTCAGATGGAGGGGAAGACAGCGATGGCGGTAGCGACTCTGATGATGGAGGGGGAGACAGCGATGATGGGGGTGATGATGGTGGTGATTCTGATGATAGTGATAATGAAGAAGAACAAAAAGAAGAAGAACAAGAGGAAGAGAAAAAGGAAGAGAAAGAAGAGGAAAAAGAAAAGGAGGAAGAAGAAAAAGAGGAAGAAGAAAAAGAAAAGAAAAAGAAAAATACAAATCCTATAATTATATCAGCTAATCTAATGCGTATGTCAGGGTTAGATGGCGCGGCAAATCAAGTTATAGGTATTGGCTTTGCACAATCATCTATGAATGGCGAGTTTAATTACTCTGCTAATATGATGATATGGGATAACTTAAAACAATTTAGTTTAAGTGGATCAAGAGGGCATACATTTCATAGATACGATAAGAAAGTGCCTATGGTAATTAAAGAAGATGGCAAAGAATACGTGTTTGGATATTTTTACGACAAAGGAAGTATAGCCAATGTACAAACATTATCCGCTGGATTAATGTATATGTATGGCGTTTACAATATGTCCTTTGGTATAAGTAACGTGTATATTGGCCAAAAAGAAAATAAATGGAAAGGATTTGTTGGGGGCGTGTCCGCTTCTAATAATATATTATACAGTCAAGGCGAGTGGAATGTAATGCCAGCATTTGTAGCATTCGGCACTAAGCCTTACAATTTTAAAAGATTTACTGTATCACCTATGTTAGCTACCGCATTAACACCAGTGAGTTACAGTACATTAGATAATGGATTTGTTTTTAATGAGCACGCTTTATTCGTGGGTGGCGCTAACTTTGATTTTTCTATAACTAAAACCTTTAGAATGAATTTAGGTTTTAATGTAGCTAAAAGCACAGACTCATTTCCATTAACATATTCAATAACAATAGGCGGTAAATTTAAATTATAAAAAATGATTAGCGAACACATTAGTAAAAAAGAAGCAACGTTTAGTGCAACAGCAATGAGAACAGGTATAGATAATATACCTGGTGAATATGAATTACAGAATATGGAATTGATTGCTGAAAAAGTATTTGAGCCATTAAGAAAACACGTTAATGGACCTATTAAAATTAACTCGTTCTATCGCAGTAAAGAATTAAATCGAGCGATCGGAGGGAGCTCAAAATCGCAGCATTGCCAAGGCAGAGCGATAGATTTAGACGACACATATGGTTATATGTCTAATGCAGATATGTATAAATATATAAAAGATAACTTAGATTACGATCAGATGATTTGGGAATTTGGAACCGATGAAAACCCGGATTGGGTACATGTAAGCTACGTAGACGCTGACTCAAATAGAAAAAGATGTTTGAAAGCATATAAAGAAGAAGGTAAAACTAAATATAAAGTAATATGATAAAATTAAATAAACTTATTTTTTTAGTGCTATTAATAATTGGATGTTCAGTACAGAAAAAACCTGAAATTAAAATTACTCACGTATTAGCTGTAACTCATACAGGTGATACATTAACAATACCTATTGATGTTATAAGACCTGTTAATTATAGAATAATTAATTATGGTGGGTATAACTATAGCTGGCCAAGACCTTATTATTATGATTATCATAGACAATATAATTATAATCAAGGTTCGTCTTATAGATCAAATAATAATAATAACAATAATAGTAATGATAAAAACATCAATAAAATTGTACCAAGAGAAGATCCTGGGGATGGTAAACCATCTGCTGATGTTTTGATGAAAGGAAAGAAATAAAAAAAAGGGGCCTTAAAAAAGCCCCTTAATTATTTGGATCCCACCAACCACTCATTTCCTCACGCGCGCTTCTTCCAAATTTTATCCATCACAAGCTAAGCAATTCTCATCCATTGCTGCCTGCGCAATATCACCTCTCAATACAGATTCCGTTCTCATATAATATAAGGTTTTAATACCTTTCTTCCACGCTTCATAATGAACTTTATTAATCCATTTAGGATCTGCAACGCTAGGGAAAGCTAAATTCAAACTAACAGACTGATCTATATATTGCTGTCTTATACCTGCTTGATTAACTAATTCTAGTTGATTAATTTCTTTAAATGTTTTAAATACTTCTTTCGCTGGTGTATCCCATTTACCTATAGTTATATCATTAAGTTCTTTTACACCTTGAACTGAACCTCCGTCTTTCATTATTCTATTCCACACTTTATCAGTATTGATTTTATGTTTTCTTAATAACTTTAATAATGTAGGGTTCTTGCGAATGAAAGTACCTTTTGCACTTTGTTCCGTAAATACATTAGCGGCCCAGGGTTCGATACCGGGACTAACATTGCCACTAAGTTTACTATTGCTAACAGTAGGAGCAATGGCGCGGAGATGAGTATTCCTAAAACCTGAACCCCTACACCATAGAGGTTCACCAAACTCCTCTGCAAGTGCCATGGAAGCTCTTTCGCTTTCAATTTTAATTTGACTAAATATTTTTCTTGTTTCATATTGTGCTAATAATCCTTCAAACGGTAAACCTTGATCTTGTAAATAAGTATGCCAGCCAAGCACACCTAACCCTAAAGCTCTACCCTTTTCAGCAGATCTTACAGAATTATGAAAGCCAACTTTACCTTTGGATTTTTGTATAAATTCTTCTAACACGCCATCTAAAAACCATATACTATCGTATATAAGATTCGTGTTTTTCCACTCATCGTATTTAGCTAAATTTAACGATGATAAACAACAAACAAAAGAATGAGATTCATCAGTATGTAATGTAATCTCGCTACATATGTTTGTCATATGCACTTTTAATCCGTGCTTTCTGTATTGCTCTGGGTTATTTTTGTTTGTATTCCCCTTAAATAGCACGTAAGGTTCTCCAGTAGCTTTACGCTTTTGAAGTAGTTTTCCCCAACGTTTTCTAGCTTCTCCATCTCCTTGCTCAAGTCGTCGCATAAACTTGTCGCCGACCACAGCGCACTGGTGTAGGTTGAGCGATTGACGATTAACGTCTCCTTTAGGCTCACGTATTTCGAGCCACTCATCGAAATCGGGGTGATCAATGTTAATATTAACCGATGCAGCTCCTCGTCTGACAGATCCTTGATTAGTGGCAAGTATTGTTGAATCGTATACCTTACAAAAAGGCACAACTCCGTCACTTGTTCCATTTCCTGTTATTTTATCGCCGGCGGGTCTGATTTGATTTATACCAATGCCAACTCCACCGCCGTGCTTAGCGAGTAGCATCATCTCTAAATTTTTACTTCCAATGTCATATATCGAGTCAGCAACATCTATACCAAAGCATGATATTGGCAAACCTCGATCTGAGCCTGTGTTAGACAACACAGGGGAAGCTAAACATAGCCAACCATTCCATATATATTCAAAAAATGTTTTGGCCATTTCTGGGCGTCCTAAACGCTTCGCTACAGTTTCACAAACTCTATTGTATGCGTCTCTTGGTGTTTCATTTTTAATTAAATAACCACCACCAATTGTTTTTTTATATACATCTGTGTCGCCCCACGAAGGGTAGTCTACACCTTTTTTCCATTCTTTATTCCACATCTCTTTTATCTAAATCTTTAAGTTCTTCAACAAGTTTATCCCAGTCATCTTTACCAATATGTAATTGAAATGCTGTTAGCGTCCCTTGGGACAATACCTTTAAAGCATCTAGTTCTTTTAATGCATTGGTTAAAGCACCGCTTAAAATTCCTACTTGTTCTTGCAATTGTTTAATGTTTTTTTGTACTCCCATAATTTAATTTTTACCAAACGTCTTCAAAATCTTCTCCTTCGTTTGCTTTACTATAGTCAGTCGGCCTAATAGCGAAGAAATCAGTGTGAGTGTGACCCCCAGTAAGATGATCGAACCAAGCCATTTTGTTAATTGCTTTTTGGTCATACGATTTTTCTGTCCAATCCCACTGCTTGTATTTTCTTTCTGTGTAACCGAGCTCTTCAAGTTTGTCACCAACTCTTTTTTTGATGAAGTGTTGTAAGTCATAAGCTGTTAAATTTTCTATATCACCCATCTCAAACATCTTATTTATATAAGACATTTCAGCGTTGTGCATTTCTAAAGCGGCTAAATATATATGTGGCTCGCACTCTTGTTTTAGACCGGGTATTTGTGAACACATATGTCTAAACAACTGGCACCCCATTTTACTGTGTAATGATTCATCTCTTACAGACCACTTCATTTGTTGACCAATACCCTTAAGCATATTACGCATTTGAAAACTGTATAGCACAGCGAATGCAGAATATAAAGATACACCTTCAGCAAATGCAGAAAATACTGCAAGACTTTTACCAATACCCACGGGATCGTTGCCCTCATAAGCAACTAGATTTTCAAATCTTTTTGCTGTAGCGGGCTCGTGTAAGAATGCCTCATAGTCTTCAAGACCTAAGGTTTCATTCAGGTAGCTGTATGCAACGGCGTGGATAGTCTCTTGACTACCGAACATCATTGCCATTTGTTGAATCTCGTGCTTGGGAAACCACGAGACAACATTCTGCGTCCAATAGTCGGATACTGCGCACTCTGTCTGGGCAAAGCCGAGTAGTATGTTTCCGACCAAGTTCTTCTCTTTGTCATTTAGTTTTTCGTTCCAATCTTTTAAATCACCGGACATAGGAATTTCTGTATGTAGCCAAAAAGCCTGAGCTTGTTTTAACCAACCCTCTGTGTAATACTCAGGATATTCAAATGGTTTGTACGGAATTCTTTCTGTAAATAATGGTGCGTTCATAATTAATTTTTTATTTCTATTGCTATATCCACAAAGGGTAGATAAAATACGTGTTGTGTGTGTGTTGGGCCTTCATAAGTTCTAGCTCCAAATAGTACTCCTGGGTATGTGCCTAATGCCATACTCCATGTTCCTGATGGTTCTTCTTTATCATCCATAACATTTTATATTATATTGTTCATGTATCATTATAAGATCTTTCCATTTTAAATAGCCCCTTTTGTTTATTGACCATTTAATGTACGTGTCTATTTTACGTTCTTTATATTTCCTTCGAGCTAAATGCTTTCCGGCGTTTTTATTAATTCTATTACCTGATCGCATTCTTTTTGATTTTGTGGTTTATATAAAGTGTAACCTGGAAATTGTTTTGTCATTAAATGTTTAAATAATTTCCAACGTATTGGAAACGATTCATTAGGTCTACCTTTAGTTTCTATTATAAAATCTTCTCCTATAAAGTCTGGCGTGTATTTAATTGGTAGTATTCTTTTACAACCTCTATTTTTAAATATGCCTTTACTATTAGATTGTCTTTCGTATACTTTGTTTTCAAAATGAAAACCATTTATCAATACAAAAGTTTCGCCTTCGTATTTAGCTTTTATATTAGCCTGTTTTAAAGCTTTATACATATATTTTTCTAAACCAGAAGCGAAGTGGATCCCATCGTAAATAACTTTTTTAGCTACGACAGGACCTCTCTTTCTTTTATATACTCTTTTCTTTCTCATAAGTTTCTTTAGCTTTTTGTAAATACAATACAGCATCCATCAACTCTTCTTGTAAATGATTAAGCCAGTCAACCATTTTAGAGGGGTCTTCATCAAGTGTAACGCCATATTTTTTATAGCCTACATCTGATCGTTGTTTGAACTTGTCTACGACTCTTTCAACAACAGGGTCTCTGAATTTACATTTACAGCTCATCTTTCACAAATGTTCCGTTAATCATTTTTCCTGTTCTTTTGCTAATAACATTATAAGCTGAGTCAATACAATCTTCAATCTTAACACCTCTTAAATGTGCTAAGTTAGTAAGAACAACTATGATGTCACCGATAGCATCGATAACTTCAGGTTGGTCATTCTTTAATAAAGCTTTAGCTAACTCGCCAGCTTCTTCTTGAAGTTTTACATATTGAGTGTTCTCATTACCCTTTTCATATAGGCCTCTTACTTTGGCCCAAGTTCTAATACTATCAAATATGTTTTGTTCAGCATCAATGTTTAATGATTCTAAGCTGTTATGTGAACAATAAAATTCCCATAATGCTTTATTATATACATAGCTTCTATCGCTATTAAACATGGACGTATGCGCGTTAGATGCAATCCATTGTGCTGTTTCAACATCTAATAATATTTTGCCAAAGTTGGTTGTCCATGTCATCCCAATCTGGTCCATCAATCTGCCTTTAACTTTAGCAACTGGCACAGGGAATGTTGTGGTTTGGTCGGTTACGTTTATTTTCATTTTAAATAAATTTTTATAAGGTTTAATATCTACTTTGTAGCCATAAGACTTTTGAAGTTCTAGCTCTTTCTTTGATATGTAATCTATATCGTCAGACTGATCTAAAACTTCGTACTCGGTAGGTTTATAACCCTGCGTTTGCGTAACTCTTTTACTAAGATTACGTGTAACGCCGATTTTTTTACCTGGAATGTGATATAAATAATACATTATTTTCCAACGTTTAATTTTGCCGGTATTGCTGGCAAAGGGTTATAGTTTAATATTTCAATAGATTCTTTACTTGGTATATGTAATTTATCATCTATTATTTTAATACCCTCATTTAATTTTAATTCGGGTAGATTGTTTGATTCTCTTCTGTACATATAACAGGTTGCAGCATCAATATGATTATTGTATATATGACAATCACCAAGTTGAGCTATAAGTTTACCAGGAATATATTCTGTTTCTTTACATAATAATTCTAATAATAAACCATACATAGCTATATCGTAAGGCAATCCTAAAAACACATCAGCAGATCTTTGAACCCATATTAAATCCATCTTGTCGTTGTTTATATATACTTGAAAAGCATAATGACAAGGAGGCAATGCCATATTATCTAATTCAGATGCATTCCATGCGCTAACTAATAATCTCCTTGAGCTAGGATTTTCTTTAATGTTTTTAACTAAATTATACAATTGATCTGCATATCTTGTGTATGCACCATCTGCTATCTTCCACTTACGCCATTGATGGCCATATACAGGGCCAAGAGTACCATCTGTTCTGCCTGATCTTTTATAATCAGCATCCCAGTAAGATACATTATTATCCTGTAAGTATTTCATATCTGTTCTACCATTTAATATCCATAGTAATTCTGTTCTTGCAGAATTGAAATACATTTTTTTATTTGTAAGTAAAGGAAAGCCTATAGACATATCGTGTGTTAACTGTCTGCCAAATACAGATTTAGTTCCAACACCTGTTCTGTCTTCTTTATTAGGAGCTGACTGTAATATTGCAGCAACTAATCCTCTATACTGATTTTCTATATTTATCATAATAATATTTACACATTCTATAATATTCTGGCCATAGTGTTTCTTTATCGTATATATGTGGAGCAAAGTTACACTTCTCCCCTTTTTTATACGGGCCTAAGTTTATACATATTTTCCATTGGCCATCTTGCGGCATAGCCCAAGGCGAAATTCTTATGTTCTTTCTTGTACAAAACAATTTCCATTCTTGTTCTTCAGGCGTTGCCATATATGAAGGCAAATAGTTTTTTTTTCTTCTTTTATATAAACTTTTCATTAATCCCAGGGCATAGGTTCGTCATCGTGTATAGCAACTTCGTGTGGTATAAAACAACCAGATTTAGGTTCCCACGTAAAATGAGCTTCAGCTCCGTTCTCTCCTAAATTCTGAAACTTAACTTTAAGTATTTTAGCCTTAACAGTTTTGTTTTCATAATCTCTATGAACTAATATACCATGATAAGATGCATCATACCATTCACCTCCGCCTTTAATGTTATACATAGTTGGTTCTTCAATCTTGCCATTACTATCTTTATACATCTTAGTTGGATGTGCCACTATAAACACTAATACGTCATACTTTTTAGCAAACGTTTCAATCTTTGTTAGATACTCCATTGTGTATCTATTAACGTCTTCAGTTTTACAATCAACGTCTCTGATTTTATTAAACGGGTCTATAACCAAACATTTAATACCTTTACGTTTTACTAACTCAGCGCCTTTACGCAATACAGATTCAAGTGTGTATCTTTCCATGTCAATGAAAAAGAAATTATCATTAACGTGTTCCGCTACTTGATTCCATTTGTCTGTGCCAATATCATGTTTACGCGGCATATCTTGCCAAACTTTTCTCATTAGTTTATGAGCATGTAAATATGTTGGTGCATTTTCAGGCGATGCAAATGCTGTTTTCCATGCGTAGTTTTGATTATAACCAACTACCATCTGATCAACGAAATCTGATTTTCCGCTACTAGGTATCCCAGTAACAGTGATAAACTGGCCAGTATAAGTACTAAAAATGTTATCAAAATTAGGTAAACCAATTTGATACCCACGTTTGAAACCATTTTTAACAAAGTCCGTAATTTCATCTTCTATATCTTTAAAAGTTGTTACATTTTCTAATGGAACTGGCCTAGCTCCTTCAATACGTTTAATTAATTTCTCTTTACCGTATTTTATTAAATATTCATTTGCATCTTTGCAATCTTCAAATGTAACTAAATAACAAACTTCTGCTCCGAGTCGTCTTATAAATTCTTGTTGTAGCGCTTGACCTGGTTCGTCATTATCTACAGCTAGTATTACTTTTTCTTTATTCTCAAAGTAATCTATACAGTTATCCAAATAATCTAAATTATTTGAATTAAGTGTAGCTCCGTTAGGAACTGATATTGCATTCTTAATTCCGGCTTCATGTAATGCTAACACATCCATTTCACCTTCTGTTATTATACAATCGTCATAACCAACTATACTATTAATGTTATAAAATATCTTCTCAGCACCTTTATATAATTTGAAATTCTTTCTGCCGTCTCTATATTTAACATTAATGAGTTGGTCACCCATTATATAATTAAATTGAATTGTATTCTCGGACTTGCCGGTCTGTGGCATAAACTCTTTACCTTCCGTGACATTTAATTCATCTAAAGTTTTTTGAGATATACCTCGTGATTGGAACCACTCATATACTTTTGAACCTAACTGTTTAGGGTCAACAACATTCAACGCATCGGGCCTAACATACTCTTTGAGTGCAGACCCTTTACGTTGATATGAATGTAATTGAAATGTTGAATCACAGTGATGGCAAGTACCCAAACCTCTTTCCCAATCGTAAGAGGCACACTTTTGTTTTCTATTTTCAGGTTTTCTATTAGACGAACACAGGGGACAAATCCCCTGTGCTTTACCAACATCTAAATTATGTTGGTTAAACTGGTCGATTAAAAAACCATTAATCTCCGTGTTGTTTACTTGCATTAACTAACTATTTAAAATGGTAAATCATCTGCTACTGCAGGAGCCGGAGCCGCTGCTTGTGTCGGTTGATCTGATCTTGGTGCTGCATCAACATTATCACCATTTGTCCAAACTACTTGAACATTACCTAAATAAACTTTAGGATTTTTAGCTTCTCTTTCCTCCTTGGATTGAGCAACTACAACCGGTCCTTGATTACCGAACTGATCAACTTCATCATTTATTGTAATAGTAATCGGTAAATACTTACCTTTCTTACCAACAATGATTTTGTCTTTTGGTATCTCGTTAAGATTGATACTTGTTTTAATTATACTAGCCATATTATACTGCTGTTTGAAATAAATTATTGAACATAGTTCTCAGCTCAGTAGTTCCTACTGTAGCTCCTGTAGCTTGTAATCTTCTTCTGAAGTTGTCAGCTTTTTTGCTATACGCATGCAATCCATCTGAAGATGTTTTGTTTGCATAAAACTCTGTTGTTGGAAAGGTCATTCCCGTCATTGCACATAATTTAGTTGTTGCTTTTTTTCTTCTTGCCATAATAATAAGGGTTTTAAAGGGTTAAATTCATAAAGTATTGTGAAGGTTCAAATCCTTCGGTTTTAAAAAATAAGTCGTAAGCCTCAGTGGCTCTTTTAACTTTAGCCTCACCTGACTTATAAAAATCTGGTGAGCAATCAATAACTGCTATTTGATGTGTCTTTTTATCTATTACCATAAACACAAATTCATAGCCGAATAATTTACTGTAGATGTATGCCTGACTGTCGTAATTATAACGGTAAGCGGAACGCCTGAAAGCGTGTATATCAGAAGTGGTTTTCAGGTCAATGATTAGTTGATCATCATGGTTTATGATGTCAGCTTTTCCCTTCCACATATTGCCTTCAAGCTCCACTATACCAGGCTTCTCATACTCAACATCTATACCTCGGACTAAACCTCGGCATATATCATTATTCATTAATTTTTCGGTCATCAATTCAATTTGATCGACTTCGTGTTGTAATAAACACAGTTCGCCGCCAGACATTTCTTTATAATGTTTTGTGTTTCTCGTACTGCTTTCAATTATCTTAAACTTTTTTAATTTATCTGGTTCAAGTATTGCAGTATGAAAATAACCACCAACAAGAAACGCTGAAGACATTTTTGATTGTTCGCCTAAAGCTAAAGGATTAGTAAGCAAAGTAGATATGTCACTGTTACTCAAGAATTGTTTACCAAACTTGCCATAATAATGTTCATCTTCTTTTAACTTTTCTAATACCTTTTCTTTGTTCATTTACAATGTAGTTAATTCAATTAATTGTTTCTTAACATCTGGTGTTAAGACGTACTTGTTTTCAATCACTGCCATTTTACCACCTGCTCTAATGTAGTCTAAAGCTTTTTGAAATTTAACATCTTCTTTGTTTTTTATTTCAGCTTTGTTTGCGACTGGTTTAGGTTTAGCAATAGTAACTTTGCCGTGACTGTTTGTTGCGTCACTATCTTGAGTGTCGTCTATAAGTAATAAGTTGCCAAGTGCATACTTTTTACCGTAACTCGAAGCGGAACCAAACTTTTGTGGAGTTTGCATACCCTTCTGATTTAAGTCTACACCAACTAATGCTGTAGCTTTTATTTCCATACCTTTTTCATCTTGAATAACAGCTGTGCTTTCAAGTATAGGCATAGGTTCAGTTGAGATTAATTTTTCTTTAATCCTTACTGATACTCCTAACTCTAAGAGATAGGGTTTAATTGCTTCGAGAATGTCTTCGGCTGATCTGAAGTTGTATTTGCCGAATGAGTTAAATCTACTTTTCTTCGATTTAAATTTTGTCTGAATGGTTGACAGTTTCTGGTTTAGGGTCATACTAATATTATTACATGTTAATTATTAAACTTAAATTTTATATTTACCGTAACTTACAGGTAATCAAGCACTTGCGAGCTGTCTACGTTGTCAATTAAGGTTTGTATAGCATCGCGTTTTATCTGTGAAATACGAACATGAGCAGTACTCACATTGATTCCAACTATTGATGCTATCTCGTTTGCTGAATGCTTATCACAATCTAATCCGTAACTTAATCTTAATACATTATATTGCCGTTCATTTAAATGCGTTCGCATTAGTCCTAACAAATAAGTATTTAATAAAGCTATGTTGTATGGTTCAGATTTATCTATAACTTGATAAGCTAAATTTTCGTCGTTGTTTGGCTTAGCATCAATTGAAGAGAATACAGAATTAAAAAACATTGAAACTAATCTTTCGTCTTTCGGATTTCTGCGTATCTCATTTAATTTATGCTCGGGTATTCTTATTTCGCCTCTATTCATATCAACTGCACGTCTGATTGCACCTTTGATCCGTTTAGATAAAAACGATTTTAATGTTTTCTCTTGATCATCTGACTTCCTTAATGTTTCACGATCTAATTTATTTGTGGCAGCAATTAAACCTGCACTACCCTCTTGTATTAAATCAAGTATTGATAATATACCTGAAGCTTGATCAGACGTTGATTGTTTTCTTGCTATGTTTTCCACTAATGGTAAAAAGTTTATAATGATTTCATCATTAGTTAATCCAGTATAATCGCCGTCAATTGGTTTATTAACATCTTCCCAAGCATCTTCAACTTCTTGCTTATACTTTAAATATATTGGTATATTATATTTTTTCATATTTCGTTATTAAGTAATTCTTTTTCTGTTTTTAATTGGTTGCCCATGTTTCTATGTATTGTACGTGTCGTACAACCTAGTAATTTAGCTAATTTGTTAATTGTTATTTTTTGTTTTTCGTGGTTCAAATCAAGCATACACTGGTATATGTCATCTTCTGAAACTTTTTTGCCTTTACCAATTAATGTGCCAACAATACTCAGTTTTTGCGATAATGTTAAACCAGTATTAAATTTAAATATAACTTTACGTATACGATTACGCGGAGGTGTATCGCCAACAGCAAGCACTTCATTAATCATATTGTTAAGTATTTTTTGTTTCATAAAAAATGTAACAAAACCGTTTTCTTTGTCTGCAATAAAATTAAATATAGATCGCATATCATCATCAAGTGAAACTTCATCACCTTCGATGCCATCTGCATTTAAATAGTATAAAACTAAGAAATGCCACTTTAAAGATTTGTATGTAGTTATCTTTGCTTTACTTCTGAATAAGCTATAGCATTGATACGTACCTTCCGCGTAGTAATCATATAGATCAGTTGACTCGGTTGGCTCATCTGTGATAGGGTTACGATAGTATATAACTTGTCTATCATTCAGCCACTGTATGTTTCTTTCTTGTGACATTAGCTGTTTACTAATTATTATTTATTAGCTTTCGTCGCTCTTCTTGGCTTTTGAAATTTTTTGATTTTATCTGTGATACCTCTGTAATTAACTTTAATTAAATGCTTTGCATTTTTTGCTGTGTTACTCATTTAGTTCAATTTTTATGTTATTCCATTTTCCCATAGTGCCGACATTTACAAGTAAATCAATACGTTTAGTAAAACGTTTATTCATTCGGTCTTGTACAATCCAGTCGCCATCAAATTTTCTATTTATTCCTTCAATGCAGACAATTGCTCCAAACGTATAACCCAACTTTTCAAGGTCTCGTGAAACTGCTATCCACCGATGGCCTGCAGGATTATCAGGGTTTATATGTTTCATAGAGGCAGTGACGAATGGAGTACTGTCTGTCTGTTCAGGCACCGCATGGTAAACCGTAGCGGTCACTAACTCCTTTAGGAATAGTGTTAAAAGTATAAGGTGTTTCATTTTTATTTACTATTTTTGCTTTTTCAATAATGTAATATCGCCAGTAACCGTGTATAGCATTAGACCGTTTGAACTCGTCTGGCATGCATTGCGGCGGTTGTTTAAATTTATTACCAAGCGGCATACCCACTGGGCAATTTTTTAAAGCATCAAAACATTTTTCAATACTCAAATGCCGTTTATTATATCGCTTAGTATACTCATTACCGAGTGCTAGCATGTGTTCAAATAACCAATAGTACTGTGCACTTGTTTCACGACACCATATACTTGAGGGGTGATTGTAATGTGCTTTTTTATATGGTATATAAGAAGGATCATAGCCTCGTTCTTCAGCATAATGATGATGAGCCGTACAGAGCATTTGAGCGCTCTCTAAGATCATTTTAACTTTGTGTTTGTCATAAACATAACTCGCTGCTAAATGAGGGTCGTCGTGTAAATAAAATATGTTCATATTGTTTCTCCGTTTTGCCACTCGCCGCACTCTTGGCATGACGAGTCCTTTATTATATATTGGTGATATACTAATTCAGTGCTACCACAAAATTTGCATTTTTCTTTATTAGTTGTTTTTATTTTATTATCTATTTTACACCGGTAAGTTATAGTGCCATCTTTCCATGAAATTATATAAGAATTACTCATAGTCTCGTTATAATCTTTTTTTTAGGTTTTCAATTCTTTTTTTAATAAACGCCGCTTGTTCGTATTCTTCGTTGTCTTCGTATTCTTTCATTACACCAGTTAAACTTTCTATTTCTTGTAAAATTATTTCACCTTCTGTATATTCTTTAGCATCCTGTTGTCGCACGACATCAAGCCCGTAAGTAGCAGTTTCAGGATTAATAAATTCATTATACAAATCGGTTTTGATGCGGTTGTATAGCATTTGGTATTGCTTGTCTGTCATATTATTATTATCCATTAGTCTTCGTGTTTAGTCTGTATTTTATCTTGCACTTCAATATAAAGTTCATGAAGCATATCATCCACGTATAATTCGTCGTAAATTTCTTCATCGATAAATATATCAAGACCATCTTTAATACAACCGATAATTTCTTCAGCCATACCTGTAGCATAATAGTATACATTTTCAGGATTAAAACCGTAGTCATCATTAGCGTGGGCCCAATAAACCGTATAAGAGTCTGCAGTATATACAGATTCAAATATATAGTCACAAGTGTTGGTTCCCATAAAGTCCGTTGTAATTTTAGAATTGTAATAATCTAGTATCCAAGTCTTTGCTTCTTCAGGTGTAACGTCGTACATATCTTCTTTGTATATTTTTTCTTTGTTATTCATCATTATTATTTTTATCTTTCCAATTAGTATAACCCATATTGGGTTCTGAATACTTTTTAATTAACTTGTGACCCCCACCAACGAATACATTTTTGTTTTCGTAATTGTCCCAACAACTTATCCACACATCAGGTTTACCAGTCCATATTATCCATGTGTAATGGTGATCAATAGATTCTACACTAGGGTATAAGTATTGACTACGGTAATGAAAGTCTTTTACTAAATGTGATGCGATTCTTGAACCATCGCCAAAATTACTAAATCCTTGGTCTTCTTGCATATGTGTTATCCAGTTGGATAATTCTACGCCGTGCCATTGTGGATAACCATCGTGGTGTAAGTACATATTTACATAGCTATCGTCTTTTACTTTTTCAGGATTAACCGCAAAGCCTTGTTCAAATTGTTTAGCTACTGATCGGTTAATTACCATTGTTACGCTTCTTGTGCTCATCTAATATTAATTTTAAAATGTATTCGTATAATTCTTTTTCACGCTTTCTAGACTTTAATACAGAGTTGTGTAAACTCATAGGTATAAATCTAGTTGCGGTACCGTCATCAATATCTTTTTGATAATCGTGTATTTCCCACTCTAACGCATTTATTTTAGCGTAGATTTTATCGTGTGCTCGCTCGTTTAACGTCATTACTTTTTGATAATGTTATCGCCGTATAGCACTGAGTCAAGTGATCTGTCGTAGAAGTCTGCCCAAGTTTGCAGTTGTCTAACGTCGTCAATAGTTAATTGATACCACGCCGTGTGGCTCATCAATCTGTACTTTAAGTGTTTTGCGGTTTCGTATTGTTTCGCATTTGCATTTAGATTTTTTCGTAGTTCAGGAAATAACCTGTGGTAAAGTGATTTGCTCATAATTTAATTTTATTTAGTTTACGTTTATATTATCCAATTGTATTCGTATTTAGTTTGTAATTAAACCATCTCCTCAATTATACCAATTAACTCACTGATTATCAGTACAATACATGCCACTACAATATTGAAGGGTAGTAGTGCATACCCGCCAATTCTTACTACACTCTTCAGAATTGACACATAAAAATGTTTCTTTGCGTTCGGATATTTCATTAGTTGCGGGAGAAGGAATCGAACCTCCGACCTTTGGGTTATGAGCCCAACGAGCTACCTCTGCTCTATCCCGCATTAAGATAACAGTAAGCACAATGCACTTCCGTAATGCCTCTCATGTCAACAAGGCACACATGTACTTACTGTTTAGGGAACATAGCGGGATTCGAACCCGCGTTACCGTATTCCTGCCTCCGGAAGCTTTTCTCCGGCCATACCAAATTATGTTCCTTGTGAGTTAGTGTGACAAATGGTCTCAGCTCTTAAATTGTCTCCTATTTCTCACTTCGCCAGCTATTCACTTATGTGTGTGTAATACACTTCCGTACGTTCACATATGCCCGTCGACAGTCGACACCACATACACACCTAATTAAGCTACTCGTCTGACTTTGTTACTTTCTTCGCCACGATTTATGCACCGCAGCACTTACTTCTTGAGATACAATTTGCACCTCGAGTACTTGTTTGTTTGCAATTATAGGTACGTAACTGTATTGTTGAGTTGTACTGCAATCAACACAGGTATTGTAACCTAGTTTGACTCTACCAATTGGTATTATATTTTTACATTTACATTTTTTCATACAAATATATTATCCAATTGAGTTCGTGTTTAGTTTGTATAATCTTCTGCAGGTACATATCCAGCGTGAAGTTTCTCGATAGTTAAGGTTTGTATAGCACCGTGCACCGTGTTGAATGCTTCGTCGTCTAATTTTTCAAACTCTTCAATTCCGTCCATTGCCCATGCAATAGAGTCATACAATGTTTCTATAATGTAAGCCACCTGCACGTCGGCAACTTCTTCCATAATTTTCATTTTACTCATAATTTTTAACTATTTTAAGGTTTAATTCGTCTGCAACATAGTTTATATGTTTTGTAGTGGTACGAGAAGATGACATTCCGTATACTCTCCATTTTAATTTATATAATTTGTCACCAACTATTTCGGCAACGTGAGTATTATATGAATATACATCGTTACCTATTACTCTTAAATTTTGTTTATATCTCTTTAATTTCATTATTTATAGTTTTTACATTTTCTAGAACTTATCCAATATTCACCATAAGGGTCACTTAGGTTGTACTCTTGCAATAGGAAGTTTGCTTCGGTTTTATCATTACATTCTTCTATTGTTTCGTTTTCACCATTGAATTTGTAGTTAATATATATCATTGTAATAAGGTTTTAGGTAGTTAGTATCGTAGTTAATTGATTTTGCTACGTTTTGTCTCCATTCCCACTCTTTCTTGCGGTAATCATAGCTTTTACACCATTTTTTAACTGCAGTTACTTGTGGTATTTTACCGTATTTCGCTTCATAATCAAGACATTCTTGTAGTTTAGCGTCGATTTGGTCCTGAGGATAGTCTATAAATTTCATATTATAGGGTATCAAATATTCCAAAGGTTGCATTTTCAATTGATGATGGATCGGTTGCAAGGTGGTATAGCAATTGGCCCATACCTAGTACCCACATTATAAATAATCCTGCAAGAACTATTTTTAATATTACATCGACCGCTTTGTAGTCACTCATTTTTGAAAAGAATATTGCTTTTATCATAGTTATTAATTTATTATATTATCCAACTTACTTCGTATTTAGTTTGTAATGTCCATTTGGATCCACCGCGTAGTAATTCCATCTACCTTTATAAGCATATGATTTACCTTTTAAGAACGTGGATTTTTGATTTACTTTGTAACGTCTGTTACCCATTCCACTGCACTCGCCGTATACTTTGGCCATCTCATAATGTTGATGAGCTCGTTGTTTTCTTTTTGCTTTGGTGTATGCCAACAATTCCTTCATTGACTTGCATACGTAGTAAGTTTTATTTTCCTTCATAATAATTTATCATTTTATTTACTTTGTTAAGTGAATCTATACTCACCCATTCGTTGATTTCGCTCACATAGACGCATCCGTCTATTACTTTTAATTGATTAGTCATAGTATTAAATTTTAAATAGTTATTGTAGTGTTATAGTGTTCGTGGATTTCTTCAATTGCTTGTGTAAAATCTTCTTTTTCAATTGTACCATCGTTTAGTTTACTTATTTGGAAACCTATTTCTCGCATTAAATTTTCAAAGTTTTTCATATTCAATTATATTATCCGTTAGTGTTCGTATTTAGTTCGTGAGTTTCAATTATACCTAGTACATCTACTCTAGTTAGTTTATCTTCCATTTGCATACCGATTGCCCAAGTAAGATCATTTCCGTATTTATCTGTATATATCATTTTATTCGTTTTTTAGTGAAATTCATTATAGATTGCTAAAACTTCTCTTTGTTCTTCTTTAGTTAGTTGAAAGACATTTTTGTTAGGGTAAAGGTTTTTAGCGATTCTAATTAGGGCAGATTGATTGTACATAGTTATTTATTTAATTTTATTTAGTTTATTTAGTAATTCACTTAGTAATTCAGTGTTAGTATACTTTGATTTTTCGTCAAACCATTCTTGATTTACTATTTCATAAGTTAAAAAGTAATTGAAGATTTCATTTTCATTTTCTATATTTTCAATAGTTCCCCAATATTCTGGGTATTCATTTAGTAAAGTAATTTCTTTTTCAATTACATTTTTAATTAGTGGTAAAGTTCTTAACATAGTATTATTATTATTTGATTACACTTATATTATCCAAATGACTTCGTATTTGCTTTGTAAATAATTTCAAAAGTAGGTAAAATGTTTAATATGTAAAATGGTGTTGTAGGTATAACACTCTATCTCTATATACCCAAAAGTGTGACATTAGGTATATAATGATTTAATAGTAGCTAGCTATTGTCGCTATTTACCGACTGTCGTTTTGTCGTGTTAGTAACTAAGTATGACAATTTGTCGCTTTTGAAAAGTTTGGCGCAATTTTTGCTATACAATGCTATACGCCACCGCGTAGATGCCACTGGTGTTGCGGTATCTACTTACTCTACACGGTGATGTTTTTTAAGATTCAAGTAAATCTATTCTTTCAATTACTTTGTTTCTTACATTAGTTGGCATATCAGTTGATTGAGACCAATACTTTCTTTTAATCCAACATGGCATTACTTTTAGTTTAGGTAACATTACTTTTAACACTTCGTCATGGTTATAAGTTATTTGTTGGTGTTTGTTATTAATAAAGGTTATTATTTGATTTCTACCAAACCAACTTTCTCTTACTACAAAGTTGTTTCTGTGAATAGGTGGGAAGATTTCAGTTAATTCTTCTTTACTTAATTTACTTAGGTTTTCATTTAATTTACTCATTTTATTTAATTTTAAAGGTTATACTTATTTTATATTATTATCCAGTTTACTTCGTGTTCAGTTTGTAAAAGTTTTATTTATACTTTTGAATTAATTTATTTATTTCTTTTAAGTTTTTAAAGTGATAATGGTATATTACTTTATTATTATTTAATATTGTAAAGTCATACATTTTGAATTTTTTAGAGTAGGCTATTTGAAAGATATTTGGGTGCATATTATTTATTTTTAATTACACTTATATTATCCAATTTGCATCGTGTTCGCCTTGTAAAACGGGAGATGACAATATGACATATAAAAAATGAATGTATGACAATATGTCACAGGTAAAGATTCCGGCGCGGTTTTTGCTATACGCAATGCTATACATTGCTATACAGCTTCGCTGTAGCTCCGCTGCTACACTAGTATTATCCAGTGCAGTCCGTGTTTACTACGTAACAAAAGGTAAAACTTTTCACTAAAATATCCTAAAAGGCGGGGGGGTGGGGTAAAATAAATGGCTTTACTATAAAGGTATATTGCTGTAATATGTATATATAACCCATTACTTCCCTATACGACATTAGCCTGTAAAGGTACATTAGTAGCTACCTAACGTCACGTTATTAATAATTAGGTATAATAAGTAATAATAAAGTATGGCACAAAAACTATCAATGAAAGCCCGGTTGGCTAAAGCAAAGCGAGACAAGAAATATGCGATGAGCGAATGGGGTAAATACAAGAAGCGTACTGCACAGGCAAAGAAGTGTAAGAAAGGGTTTGATTTCGATCACAGATTAGGCAAATGTATAAAAGCATCCAAGAACAGAGCCGGTGGAAAAGGCGGTACTAAAAACGAAAAAACCCAAAAGAGGTACGGGTATTA
>Ga0208791_1000051_pt1 | contig 58150 bp, 75 predicted proteins | sample 11_taG_FD_184084 | JGI IMG/M metagenome (GOLD analysis project Ga0208791, IMG submission 184084) | Marine viral communities from the Subarctic Pacific Ocean - 11_ETSP_OMZ_AT15265 metaG (SPAdes) (version 2) | ecosystem: Environmental > Aquatic > Marine > Oceanic | place: Pacific Ocean | collected...
TAAAGCAACAACTGGTAAAGCAATTGCTATGGCAATGGTATTTGGATAATAAAGGAGTTTTTTAATGGCAAATCCAAATGTAGTCGCAGTAAGCAGTATCTCAGCTCAAACAGTTCTAGATGCTGATGTTGCTGCAAGCGCAGTTAGTTTATTAACGTGTGCATCAGATAAACTATGTAAAATTAATTCGTTAATTATAGCTAATATAGATGGCACTAACTCTGCTGATATATCTGTGTGGATTACACGATCAAGTGTAGATTACTACATAGCTAAAACAATCACAGTATCGGCTGATAGCACATTGCTACCCATAGATAAGAACATGGGGCTGTATTTAAATGAGGGTGACATACTTAAGATACAAGCTAGTGCAGCAGGGGATTTGTCTGCTGTTCTTTCATATGAAGAGATTGATGACGCTTAATGAAATCTTTTGGTAACATTGCTAAAGATGGTCAAGTCAGGGCAGTAGCTTCTGGTAATTTAACTGATGGTTCGGCTGTTGTTGTGAACGCTGATGGGACTGTGAGTGTTGTTGCATTAGGTTCAGATAGTTTAGGTTCTGCTGTAACAGTTGACGTTGACTCTTCAGATAGACCTGCTGTAGCCTATGACACAACAAACAATAAAGTAGTTATAGCTTATGGCAACAATGTTGATGGTTTAGGTTATGCTGTAGTCGGCACAGTTAGTGGGTCAACAATTTCTTTTGGGACACCTGTTCAATTTAATGGGGGTGGATCTGATCACCTTGGTATAGCTTTTGGCAACGGTAAAATATTTATTGTCTATGAAGACGAGGGAAATTCTAGTTACGGAACAGGGGTTGTTGGAACCGTAAGTGGAACCTCTATAAGTTTTGGCACAGAAGTCGTGTATAACTCAGGTTTATCCATAAACAATCGAGTTGTTTACGATAGTGGAAATGATAAGTTTTTTGTTTTCTACAGGGATGGATCAAACGCATACACAGGCACAGGGTATGTAGCCACTGTAAGTGGAACATCTATAACGTATACTGGCTATGGTACTTGGAGTTCGGGAGGCGCTCCTTATCCTGCAGGGGCATATGACCCTGTTGCTGGAAAAATTGGTTTGTTTTTTAGGGATTCAGCAAATGGCAATCAAGGTCGTGGGGTTGTTATAACTATTAGTGGCACAACTTGGAGTCAAGGGAGTTGGTATACTTTTAATTCTACTACTGCTTATATTTCAGCGTCCTATGATTCTGTTGAGAATAAAATTGCAGTGTTTTACCAAGATGCGGCTAACTCCCAAAAAGGAACCGTAATTGCAGCAACTATAAGTGGGACTGATCTAAGTTATGGTTCAGAGCAAATATTTGCAGATTTTGAGGCACGATTAGATTGGGCAGTATATGCTTCTACAGCAGGAAAACACGCAGTTTTATATCACGATCAAACAGATGGATATAAAACTAAAATAAAAACGGCAACTTTAAGTGGAACAACTTTTACTTTTGGTAGTCAGATTGATGTATCTGATTCCACTTCTGACGAACAGTATATGGCTTACGATAGCGATACAAATCAGGTTATTATTTCTTATCGAGAAAGCTCCGATCCCTTTTCATCAAAAGCAGCTTTGTTTGCACCTAGCTCAACCAACCTCACCTCAGAAAACTTTTTAGGTTTCTCAGACGGTGCATTTGCAACCACTCAAAGTGCCGCAATAAACACAACTAACACAATAGACAGAAACCAAAGCGGCCTTACAGCAGGTCAAACATATTTTGTGCAAGCTAATGGCACACTTGGAACATCAGCAGGGAGTCCCTCAGTAACAGCAGGGACTGCTATATCAGCTACGGAACTAATAGTGAAAGGTTAAAGAATGAAAACTATCGTAGAAACATCAACTAAATTATGTAAGTATCTAATTGCAGATGACGTAAAAATTACAGCAACATCAGATAATATCACAGTAGGAGATCCTGCCCAGTTTATTATCGCTGATCTCAACAGTGGCAACACGACTATTACTGAGAACGTAACCAACGCACCAAGCGATTGGACAGGTAACAAGTATAAGTTAGATGGCACAACTTGGTCAGATAATCCTGATTGGGTAGACCCTTCAAAGGATGACGGAGAGTAAACATAATGCTGCGTGTCATAGGCAACGATCAGAATTTACCAAGACAGGAACACGCTGTAGCTAGTGGTGCTATAACTAATGGTGCTCCTGTTGTTGTAAATACTGATGGTACAGTTGGTCCTTCAGCAGGAAGTGTAAGTTTTCTAGAGGGAACAGCAGTAAACTTCTCATCACAATTTGATGGTGGCGTTGGCTATGATAGTACAAATAACAAGATTGTTGTTGCGTGGGCAGATGAAAGTAACAGTAAATATGGTAGTGCTAAAGTTGGTACAATAGACCCTAGCAATAACTCAGTCTCATTTGGATCTACTGCAGTTTTTGAATCAGCAGGTGTTAAAGTTAAACACGGTAGTATAGCGCATGACGTTGCAAATAATAAAATAGTTATTGCTTACAAAGATGAAGGTAATAGTAATTACGGAACAGCCGTAGTCGGAACAATCAGCGGTACGTCTATATCTTTTGGTACTCCTGTTGTGTATTCATCTGCAACCAATGTTGTAAGCAACACAGCCACATACAGCCCTACAGATGAAAAACTTTTAATTACCTATAGAACAGGATCATCAGGTAGAGCAAATGTCGCAACTGTGTCTGGGACAAGTATTAGCTTTGGAAGTTATGTAGAATACTCTTCAAGTGCAGGAAACGTATCAGTATCTTATATAACAACAGCAGGTAAGTTTTGTGTATACTATAAAGCTAGTGGCAGTTATCCTTCTTCACAAACAGAGGCGAGAATAGCAACAATTAGTGGTACATCTGTTTCATTCGGATCAGCTAACCAAATAAGCCCAACTTCTAGTGCAGCAAATGAAATTCCAAATTACGGAAGATCTGCATATGATACAAAAAATGATAAGATGATTTTTACATGGAATGAAAGTGGTGATGGATCTCACGCTGTTGTAGGTACAGTAAGTGGTACATCCATATCTACAGGCACTGCTGTAAATTTTGATGGTGAGTCTGTATCTGCTGATATGGGTGTAGTGTTTGATGAAAACGTAGGTAAAGTTTTTATATCTTACAAAGCAAACGTTAGTGGAACAAACCTTCGTAAATTTATTATAGGAACAGTTAGTGGTACGTCTATAAGTTTTAATACAGAGGATGACTTTGGGCCAAATGATGCATCGGCTAGTAAGCATACTACAGTGTACGACTCTGGATCAAAAAGAGTTGTTATAGCATATGATGATCAGTCTAATGGCGAAATTGGATATGTTACTGTCTTTACTATTGCAGGTACAGCACAAAACCTCACCTCAGAAAACTATATCGGCATAGCTCGTAGCGGTGCAGCAGATGGTGCAGGTGCTATCATAGACACGCAAGGTGCGATAGCTGACAACCTATCAGGGCTGACACCAGGGCAAAGCTACTACGTTCAGACTGATGGCACACTAGGTACAACGGCTGCTAGTCCTAGCGTATTCGCAGGTACGGCTGTGTCAGCAACTAAATTAATAGTGAAAGGGTAACTATGCTAAAACGTATAGGTGCTGAAGAGAGTGGTGAGTTCAAAGCGGTAGCCAGTGGCACACTGCCAAGCGGTAAGCCAGTGGTAGTTAATGCTGATGGAACTGTGAGTGTTGTTGCTTCTACTGGTGGCGCACCAAGCGCAGGTACTCCTGTTCTTTTTAGAGACTCTGATAGTAGCTATGTAGCTTCTGTTTATGATACTACCAATAATAAAGTTGTCATAGCCTATATGCGTACTAGCACAGGTTATGCGGTTGTTGGCACAGTAAGTGGCACATCAATAAGTTTTGGTAGTGAGGCTGCATTTGAAAGTGGAAATAGTGACTATTTTCAAATGGCTTTTGATGCCAACTCTGGAAAAGTTGTAATAGCCTACCATGACCAAAGTAATTCTGATTATGGTACGGCTGTGGTAGGAACTGTAAGCGGAACAAGCATTAGCTTTGGTACGCCTGTAGTTTTTAATAGTGCATATACTATTTATACTTCAGTTGTTTATGATTCAAATGCTCAAAAGGTAGTTATTGCTTACAGAGATGTTGGCAATTCAAGCGCAGGTACTGCGATAGTTGGAACTGTTAGTGGGACAAGCATTTCGTTTGGCTCAGAGACTGCATTTGAAAGTGGAGAAACTAATTACATATCAGCAGCATTTGATAGCACTAACAATAAAGTTGTAATAGCTTATCAAGATAGTGGTGATAGCAATAAAGGCAAAGCTATTGTAGGCACAGTAAGTGGGACGTCAATAAGCTTTGGAAGTATTGCTGAGTTTGAGGCTGGAAATACTCAACAAATATCTACCGCATATGATTCAAATGCTCAAAAGGTAGTTATTGCATATTTAGACAATGGTAACTCTGACTATGGTACTGCAATTGTGGGTACAGTGTCAGGTACGAGTATAAGTTTTGGAACTGCTGTAGTTTTTTTAGAAGCTGAAGCTGCTCGTACAGGTATGACGTATGACTCAGGTGTTCAAAAGATTGTATTAGTATATAATGATGGAGGTAATTCAAGCGCAGGTACTGCGGTTGCAGGAACAGTAAGTGGTACTAGTATTTCTTTTAGTGCGCCTGTTGTTTTTGAGAGCGGAGGTACAGCCTTTTTGCATGGTGGGGTTGTATATGATCCAGACCAAGAAAAAGTTGTTACTTCTTATCAAGATGGATCAAATGGTTCAAAAGGCACTTCTGCTGTCATAACAACAAGTGGGCCTAACATCACCTTAGAAAACTACATTGGTATATCTAGGGGTGTGGCTGTTCAAGAAAGTATCTCAGAAGCATTAGGATCAGCTACTGTATTTCATTCTAGTGAAATGGGAGAATCTAGTGCTAGTTTTGACAGCACAAATAATAAAGTAGTAATTTTTTATCATAATGCTTTCTATCTTACCTCACAATTAGAAGCCATTGTGGGAACTGTATCTAACGGATCTATTTCTTTTGGTAGTGCAGTGGTAGTTCATTCAGGTTCAATAGAGTATATATCTTCAGCATACGATAGCTCTAACCAGAAATTTGTTGTGGCTTACAGAAAAGGTTCAGATAGTAAAATATACTCAAAAGTAGGTACTGTATCAGGAACTAGTATTAGCTTTGGTAGTGAAGCAGCCGTAGATACAACTGGCTCAGGATCACATACATCAATAACTTTTGACAGCACTAATAATAAAGTAGCTGTTGTATACAGTATAGGTTCTTATGGATATGTTAAAGTAGGTACAATATCAGGAACTAGTATTAGTTATGGAAGTCGTGTCTCTTTTGATGGTGAAGCTAATTATGCAAGCTCAACTTTTGACGCAGATAATGGTAAAGTAATTATTGCCTATGGGGATGGAGGAAACTCTAGCTATAATACTGCTGTTGTTGGAACTATTTCTGGTACAAGTATTTCTTTTGGAACACCTGTAGTATATGAAAGCACCTCTGCTATAAGTTCTATAAATTATATAGGTTCAAGCAAAGTTTTTATTGGCTATAAAAAAGGGGGTAGTGCAGGTTCAAGAGACGGTGAAGGTATTGTAGGAACAATAAGTGGAACGTCTATTTCCTTTGGTTCTTCTGTCGTTTTTGAAAGTAATGATGTTGCAAATGTTTCTTCTGTGTATCACTCTGCTGCTGACAAGGTTGTAGTTTTCTATGAGGACATTAATAATTCACAGAATGGTGAGTATGTAGTAGGTACTATATCAGGAACTTCTGTAAGTTTTACAACTGGTGCTGAGTTTGAAAATGCAGCAGTTAATTTTATAAGTGCAGTTTATGACAGCAACGATGGGAGAGCAGTTGCTTTTTATAAAGACGAAGGTAATAGCAGTTACGGCACAGCTATAACTTACAGACCAAGTTATTTACAGACCACCAGAGCCGAAGTAGCTAGTGGTCAAGCTGCATCAATGGACATCATAGGCTCTGTGTCAGATAACCAGATTGGTCTAACTCCAGGACAACAATATTTCGTACAAACAAACGGAACGATAGGCACAACGGCTGCAACGCCAAGTGTACTGGCAGGGACTGCTATCTCTGCAACAGAGTTACTAGTTAAGACTTGATAAGTTAAAGTAAAGGATATATAATTATGGGTAAACCTAGAGATTTAGCAAACGTAGTTGCTACTGGAAATATACTTGCTGACGGTGCAGTAGCTCCTGCTGAATTGACAGGTGTTAATGCTACAGCAGCAGAACTAAACATACTAGATGGAGTAACTGCAACTGCAGCAGAGTTAAACCTGATGGATGGCGTCACTGCTACCACTGCAGAGCTTAACTATGTTGATGGTGTTACATCTAATGTGCAGACACAGATGGATACCAAAGCTCCTGTAGCAAGCCCAACGTTTACTGGTACTGCTACTGCTCCTACTGTCAATGCCTCTACAGCCCTACAGATAGGTGGTGTAGCAGTAACAGCTACGGCTGCAGAGTTAAACAAGATGGACGGTGTAACGGTCAGTGCATCTGACATAAACTCTGTAACAACAAAAGCTCCTACATCAGGACCAACATTTACTGGAACTGTAACAATAGGTGGTGCTACTTATCCTACTTCAGATGGATCTTCAGGTCAGATACTTACTACTAATGGTTCTGGTGCAGTTAGCTTTGCAGACCCTGCAGGAGGTGGTGGTCAATTTGATGCTGTAGCTTCTGGTGCTATTGCTAATGGTGCTCTTGTGTCTCTTAATTCAGACGGAACTGTTAGTGTAACTTCTGGCTTTGTAGGGGCAGAAGCAGAAATAGATGGTAGCACGTGTGACGAATTTGCTCCTGTGTACGATACCAACTCCAATAAAATTGTAATTATTTATTTATCTTCTGGTAATTCAAGTAGACCTTTTGGAGTTGTGGGTACGGTCAGTGGTACATCAATTAGTTTTGGAACTCCGACACAAATAAGTACTAATAATATGACAGGCTATACTGCAACTTTTGACAGCAATAGTAATAAAGTTGTAGCAGCATTTAAAGATAACAGTGATGATAAAATAAAGGCTGTTGTGGGTACGGTCAGCGGCACGTCTATTAGTTTTGGAAGTCTTGTTCAAGTTCACAGTGGTGGAACTGGTTACAATAACAATCACCTTACATTTGATAGCAACAGTAATAAAGTTGTACTTACGTACAAATTAAGTGATGGTGGTGTTAAAACGAGAGCTAAAGTAGGAACTGTTTCTGGTACAAGTATCAGCTTTGGTTCGGAAACAATAGTTGTAAATAATCAATCTGAACCTGCTGGTATAACATTCGATAGCAGTAATAATAAAGTCATAGTTATTTTTAAAGATGATAACGATGACGATGACGGAAAAGCAATTGTTGGTACGGTCAGTGGTACATCAATTAGTTTTGGAACAGCCGTTAAGTATACTACTGGAAATGGTGGAACAGCAAGTATAGTATTTGACAGTAATGCTAATAAAGCTGTTATTGGATTTAACGATACAACTGATGGTAGCGTATTTAATGCCGTTGTTGGCACTGTAAGTGGTACGTCTATCAGTTTTGGATCAACAACTACTATTTTTGATAAGTTTTTTAATTCTCCTGCTTTAATATTTGACCCCAACCTGAATAAAGTTTTTGCTGCATATAAAGACAATAAGAGTAGTAGTGCCACCTATAACAACGGTTTAATAGCTTCTGGAGAGATAAGTGGTACGTCTATTACTTTTGGTACTGGTGTTTCTTTTAATGACGCAAATCTTTCTGGAATAGCTTTGGCATTTGATTCAGACAGTAATCAAATTTTAATTACTTACAGAGATGAAGGTAATAGTGCCAAAGGAATGGCACGTATGGCTCAACCGACAGGAGTTGATAACTTTTTTAAGTGGATAGGTTTTGCTTCATCAGCAATATCTAACTCAGCTACTGGAACGATTAATGTTTTAGGTGGTATTAATGAAAGTCAATCTAGTCTTTCAGTTGGTCAAACTTATTACTTAACTGATGCGGCTGCATTAAGCACAACAGCAGTCTCAGGACGTGAGGTTGGCAAAGCATTATCAGCTACCAAGTTACTCATTACTCAAGGGAGTGTATCATAACGTGAGTGACATCAAGCTTACCCCAGAAGAGATAGAGACAATGCTAGACAACGCAGCTAGGCGTGGTGCTAAAGAGGCACTGCGTTCTATCGGTCTACTTGACGATGATGCACAAAAAGATATACTAGAGATGCGTAACTTAATAGAAGCGTGGCGTGATACACGTAGATCAATATGGTCAACATTAGTAAAAGTATCTACCGTTGGAGTCCTGACATTTATTGCAGGTGCGGTATGGATGACAATGGGTAAATAAGGAATAGAGTATGGTAGAAAATAATAATAAACCTACAGCACATATCATCCAAACATCTGATGGTATGAACATAGTTAAGTATTCTGATGGGTCAGTTCAAACAGGTACTGTAGAACAGATAACTAACTCAATATCAGATAGGTACAACATAGCTACTATTCAATCTGATCGTATTGGTATGGATATAATTGGTTCGCATCAAATAGCATATGCTGATCAAATATCTCAACTAAATGATTCAGGTCAGCAAGGTTTTGGATCGCAGCAAGCAGCCTCTTATTCTGACAGTTCTGAAACTGGCTTTACACCAGATCGCCCTGATGAACTTACATTTGATCCAGACTCTGCTGTAGGTCATGGCAGGAGTGGTTTCTTAGGTTTAAAAGGAGATAAAGCTAGTTATGTTGTACTATCTGATGGTACTAAAATATACTCTAAGGTTGGGAATACAGCTAGTGAAATAGCTGACGCAATAAAGAAAGCTGAGATATATATAGAGGAACGTAATGCTGCTATATCAGCTTGGGATTCTATATATGGTAATATAGGAGCAATTGCTGATAATAATACTGAGGCACAGATAGCTACTTATATACAGTCTTACAATCATTATGTACAAACAGGACAAGACGATGGTGGCGGTTTTATAGACTCAGAAACTGGGCTACCTATAGGCGCTGCCAACGAAGCTGAAGCATTCTTGATGCGTACAGGTAATTACGTTATGAGTAAGGATACCATGCTAGGTATCTTAGACAAGAGTAGTCAAGCATTAAAAAACTCCTTTGCTTTACAGTATGGCGTAGAGTCTTGGGATCAAGCTCGTGAAGCTACAGCTAATAATTTATTAGGCGCAATTGGTGGTATACAAGACAATAGAAACTTCGGTATGTTGCTTGCGGTGTCTGCACATAGCTCAGATGCTTTTGTAAATGCTGTTGGTGTTGCTAACATACAAAGCTATCAAGTAGGACAGCCTAATTGGGATGCAGAGTCAGGTGCATTTCAAGGTTATGCTAGAGGTGCTGTAAAATTTAGTATGGTCAATGGGCAACCCATAATGACAGGTATTGCAGGTAATACTAGTAGCTTAACTGGACAAACCCTTTCTTCGTTGTTTGTAGACCCTACTCAAATACAAGGTATTGTACAAGGTGATGTATTTTCTAATTACCAAAAGTACTATAATGATTACCGTAAAGGGTTTGAGTTTTTAAACAACTACGATTTCTTAAATATGAAACCTCTTGAAGATAAAATAATTACAAATACATCGGGGTTAGATGCTGCACCTGGCTCAGGGGGGATGGGTGCACAAGATTTTACAGGGCTTGATCAATCAGTTGATTACTCAGGTCTAAACAGTGGTGTAGGAACTGCACAAACGTTTAGTACATCAGGGTCTGCCCCTGTAACGTATGATACACAACAAGTACAACAAACGTTTGATACTGCTCTACCTGCTTTAGGTTCTTCAAGCACAGGAACATCCCCTCAAGCCGCTGTATCTGGAACCTTTAACTTACCATCACAGACTGCAAATCTTTCTGCTGTTCCACAGACAATTACTACACAGACAGATTACACTGGTACAAATATGGCTAACCTTACTAGCCCTTCTCAAGGCGTAGGTGGGGTACAGCAAGTTGTATATCAAAATCCGTTAACTGATCAACAATTACGGATGACCGAAATAAACGGTAGTCCTATTGGTGTTATTCCTCCAGGATTCCAGAAAGTTACATCTGCTGCACAGGGTGCATACATCCAAGGATATGAGTCAGGTGGCTTAGTAGAAGCTGAGAAGACTATGGCAGCTAAGTTCCTTGGCTTTAAGGGTACTGATTTAGAGAAGTTCTTAGAGTCTAACCCTGCTGCTGCAGCTAAGATGGGTAAGTACCGTACAGCTTTGCGTAACAAGATGACACAGAAGGGTACAGTGTTTGCTCAGTCAGGTACGTTTGTAGATGCTGCAAATCAGCTATCAGGGGTGTCTGGACTAAGTGCTCCTGGTGATCCTTATCAACAAAAGTTAGCTGCAATGCAGCGTGGTGCTATACAACAAACTATGCAGCCGCTACAGTCTAACGTGCAGATGTTAGTACCACAAGCTGCTGACTTTACACCTACTGGTGCAGGGCAAGCATATCCTATAGCACCTTTTGCACAATCTGCTACAGTACCATCTACTGCACAGGCAGGTATGCCTATGACTAGACCTGCTACTTTTATGGTTTCAGGTGCTTCATCCCCACAGGTGCAAGCTCAAACTGGTGAATTACAAGCTGTAGAAGGTGAAGTATCTGAACAGGCTCAGATAGATGCTGCACAACAATTACAAACATCTGTGTCAGGCATAGAAGCCGCTCAAGGTACAGCTACCATGATAAACAATCCTGTACAAAGACAGATACAGGATGGTGAAATAATATCAGGTGCAGCTAATGCAGAAACTGCTTCTAAGTTTGCAGAACAGATAGATGCAGCTACAGCTACACCAACTAAGAAAGCTACAGTTGCAGGTCAGCTAGAAGATTTAATGGCTGACTTTGAGGGTGGTGAGACACCTGCTTGGGCTGCAGGATCTATGCGTACCGCAATGGCTACACTCTCTGCTCGTGGTCTTGGTGCGTCTAGTCTTGCAGGTCAAGCTGTGGTTCAAGCTGCAATGGAAGCTGCACTACCTATTGCTCAAATGGATGCTCAGGTACAGGCGCAGTTTGAAGGACAGAACTTGTCTAACAGACAGCAACGTGCTATGCTTGCTGCACAACAACGTGCATCATTTATAGGGCAAGAGTTTGACCAAGCATTCCAAGCTCGTGTAGCTAACGCTTCACGCATTGGTGATATAGCAAACATGAACTTTAATGCTGATCAACAAATAGCTTTAGAGAATGCTCGTGCATCTAACACAATGTCTCTATCTAACTTGACTAACTCTCAAGCTATGGTAATGGCTGAGGCTGCTGCATTATCACAACTTGATATGGCTAACCTCAACAATAGACAACAAGCTGCTGTACAGAATGCACAGAACTTCTTGCAAATGGACATGACTAACTTATCCAATGAGCAACAGACTGCAATGTTTAAGACACAGCAAAACGTTAACGCTATACTTACAGATGTTGCTGCAGGTAATGCGGCTGCACAGTTTAACGCTACAAGTGATAATCAAACTAAGCAATTCTTTTCATCTCTTACTTCACAGGTATCTCAGTTTAACTCTACTCAACAGAATGCTATGGATCAATTTAACGTCAATAGTGTTAATGCATTGCGTGAGTTTAATTCGGAGTTACAACAACAGCGTGACTTATTCAATGCACAGAACGGTCTTGTAATTGCTCAGTCTAATGCACAGTGGAGACAAAACATTGCTACTATGAACACTGCAGCATTGAATGAAAGTAATGCAACATATGCTCGTACTATCAACGGACTTACAGAAACAAACATGGGTCAGATATGGCAACGTGAGCGTGATATTATGAGCTTTGCATTTCAAACAGCTAACAATAACGCTGATCGTGCCACTAGCATAGCAGTACAAAACTTGCAGAATGAAGCAGATAAAGACACAGCCGCTGCTGCAAAGAGTGCATCATTTGCTAAAGCAGCAGGTACAATTATTGGCGCAATAGTAGGAAGTTAATATGGTAGACATAAAGTATAAAATGAACTGGGTTCCTCAAGCAAAGGAACTACGTGATAGTCTAACAAAGAAACAAAATAAAAGTATTGCTTCTAAGATAGACGAAGATACAGATGACGATTTCTACCAAAATATATTTGAGTCTTTGTCTAAGTATTTTTCTAGTGACGAAGAGGCTGCTAAAGTTCTTATACCTGAAGAGACAGACAGAGATGGTATATCTACTGAAGTACTAAAGTCTTATGCTGATGTTATGAAACCTTATGGTTTGACAGGTATGTTAAGTCGAGAAGCAGTTGATGTAGAGGTAGATAAGATATTAGGTGATTCTAAACTACTAGAGATACCGACTAAAACATTTGATGATACAGAGGAGGAGACTACAGATGGAGAAGATACTGATAGTAGTACTGATGATGATACTGTTGGGGAAGCCCAAGACAATCAGCCTAACTTAGATGATGTACCTACAGGTGGTCTAGGTAGTCCTATAAGAGAACCAGGTTTTAGCCCGATTGACGAAGCTATAAAATATAATGATGAGTTTAATAAAAAATTAGTAGATGATTTAAGAGTTTTAGAGGGTTTAGGAGGTGATACTTTAACTGACATTCCTACTTATAGTTATGGAATTACAGAGGAAAAGGCAGATGAGTATAATTTAGAGCCTTCTCAGTTTGAAACTATGGAAGATTTTGCTATTGCATTTTCAGATAAATATGTAAAAGAAAAGAAAGCTGCTAATAGAGAAGTATTTTCTGCTGTAGATGAAAAGCATCACATAGCTCTAATGAGCTACTTGTGGAATACAGGAGTATTTGGGCCAAGGCAGAAAGAGGCTCTAGAAGAAAACGATATGGAAGAATTTATATCTGAAATGAGAGATGCTATACATACACAAGGCAACTCTTCTTCTGGTCTTTCAATGAGAAGAGCTAAAGAAGCTAACATGATAGGTGAAAATCTAGATGATTGGACGCCTATACATAAAGTAGTAGTTTCAGGAACTAGAGCTAGTCCTACATTTGAATGGCAAACAGAATCAGGTGAGATTGTAGAGACTTATACTTCAGATAGAAGTTTACATTCTGGAAATATACCTAATAAACCAAATCAAACAGACACCTTAGATGAAGAGATAATTTTATAAAATGTTTGGATTACCACTAGAACTAATCACCATGCTTTTCTCTACCATACTTGGTGGAGTAATGTCTATATGGGGTCAGTCAATAAAGTCTAAGCAAGCACAGAATGACATGCTCATGGAACGTGCTAACTTCAGGAGGTCTGCAGTTAAGGATGCTCGTGACGCAGGTAAGAATGATTCACACTTTGCATGGACACGTAGGCTTATAGCTTTATCTGCTGTGTTCTCTATAATTGTATTGCCAAAGCTAGTCGCTGTATGGTATCCTGAAGTTAGCGTATATGTAGGATATACTGAAGCAACTGGTGGTTTTATGAACTGGTTGTTTGGACCAGATGAAGCTATACAGTGGAAGATGGCACAAGGTTTTGTAATCACACCACTAGACACACACATTGTATCAGCCATAGTAGGACTATACTTTGGCGCAGGTTTTACTAAATAGGATAATATAATATGGCATCATTTCTTGAAGCACCGATACCAGGTCAGTCATTAACTGATCAACCTAAGAACTGGCCTTGGGAGAATCCTCCTGAGATGGCAGACACTGAGGATGCTACACGTTTTTACATAAACAAATTAGCTGACGATGATGTTATGGATGATCTATCCGTACTATTTGGTGGCGGTATGCCTGTAGCACCTTTCGTAAAAACACTACTTACTACAGGTGTTATGAACGGTAGGCACTCTATTGATGTAAGTATTATTGTTGCACCAGTAGTTCACGCATTTATAAAAGCTGCAATGACAAGCTACGGCATTAAGGTTCGTGATGATATTGTTAGCCCAGAAGAAGAGATAAAAGAAAAAGAGAAGCAGAGGCTACAGACTGCAATAGAGTTAGCAATGGCTGACACAGATAAAGAAGCTGAAGACCCTGGTGTAGCGTTACTACAAGAGATTCAAACAACGCTAAATGATGAGAGTGTAGAAGCAGTTGCAGATGAAGGTATGGAAGTAAGCGAACCTGCTGAACCCAAAGGTTTAATGGCGAAGGAGCTTTAAGATGGGATTCGATTGGATGGCTTTCGCTGAAGGCTTTATGGAAGAGACTGCAGCAAACATAAAAGAAAAGAAAGCAGAGGCTCGTGCCTACGGTTTAGAACAAGATGACCTAGCCAAGCGTAATCTTCTAAAAATATCTGAACGTAATGCTACAGTAAATAAAGTTATGGGTTTGACTCAGATGCTTAGTGATAACGGTGTATCTAATGATCAGATACAGGCTGCTATTGCCTCTGGTCCTAACGCTATATCTGAACTAGCTGTAAAAGTAAAAGAAGCTGTAGACGCACAGGACGGTAAACCTCTAACAAGCACAGATGTAGAGAGCATTATACGTATGCCTGAAAACTTCTCTCCTGTAAACATGGAGTTGGATGAGTATGTACGTAGATCCTATGGTTTATACTCACCAAACAAAGGTGTATCTGAAACACCTGAGATAGGATTCTGGGATCGTCTAACTGGTGATGCAGCAATGATTAGAACCAAGGGTAAACTAGATAGTAGTGCTATATACGAAGGATACACTGCTGCTGACATAAATGAATTGGCTGCATTAACTGACTACAAAGCTGTAATACCTTCTACCTTTGCTACATTTGCAGACTTTAAACGCTTTGATAATGATGCACGTATGAGTGTTGAATCTGACATCCTTACAAAGATAAAAGTATTAGAAGAAAGTGATTCTGCTTATGCTTCAGCACGTAAGACATTAGAAGATATTTCACCTACTACACCACTTAAAGATGAGATAAGGGAGCGTAATGCTGCTCTAAAAATAGTTAAAGATAAACACGCACAAAACTTCGGCTCTATCTTTGATCAAGCTATTACTACATATGGCACTAAAGCTATTACAGGCTTAGAAGATTTAATGCGAGTACATATGGGAGATGACTACTACAATAGTCTATCAAGTGATGTATCTACTGCAATCACTGAACAAACAAGTGCTTTATTAGATGATACTGAAGTTGATATGAAAGGTAGTAAAGTAGTTAAGAGTGGTAATACGGTTACTATATCTAACAAAAACGTTATAGATGATGCAGACGGCAATGCTGTAGAAGTTACTTTTCAGTTAGACGAAAACGGTATTATAACTGGGGCTACTACAGATGCAGGTGAATTTGATGCAGAAGGTGCACAGACGGTATATAATAGCTTTGAGTCTTATGTACCTGAAGTAATTAAGGAAGAGGTAGTAGGTACTGAAAAAACTTACTACGTAGTAGATGGTAAAACAATTTATGGTGTACCTAAAAGGCCAAATGCTATTAGAAGCAGGTTGCAAGGTTTCTCACTAGACGCTGAGACAAGAGAAAAAATAAAGAATGGTGAGATGGCTATACCTACAGGTAGGAACCCATTGAGGGTTGATGAGTGGGATGAACTATTTGGTGCTACCCATGATCCTGAAACAGGTAAGAGGCTTGAAGAAGTTAAGCCAGTAGAAAAAGGACAAGATCAAGAGCCTAACTTTGAAGGGCCAGTAGACAGCGCATTACCACCGTCAGGTTTTGATAGTGCAGCAATAGGTTCAGCACAGGAAGAAGAAAGTGAAGATGAAGAACCTTCAGGTTTAATGAGTAAGCGTCCTAAGCCACGCCCTAAGTTAAGCTTACGACAGAAAACAATGGAACGCTTTGGTGTTACCCAAGAAGATATAGAAGAGGGTATGGACACAGGAAGCATAACAGAATTAGACTTACAGCTTCTAAACGAGAGTGGTGATGACATCTTTGAATACATCGTAGAGAATGCAGGTAGTGAACCTCTTGATGATATGCAGTTGTATTATCAGCTTTCTAGATGGGCAGATGAAAACAATAAGGTGCTACCATTTAATATGAACTTCTTGATCTTTATGATGAAAAAGGGATTAGCAGAATGAGTAGTACAGCACAAGAAATGTATGATGCATTAAAGCAAAACCAAGAAGTATTTGATAATAAACCTAAGTTTTTAGATGCAAATGAGTTTCTTAATAAGCATTCTGTTGCCAAGAAAAAAGAAGCACTAGAGGAAGACACCGTAGTAGATATGGGTGGCACTCTCAAAAAGAAAGACTTCTATAAACCACAGAATTTGTCAAAGCTTCGCAACTACATGATCTCTCGCAAAGGTGTAGACTACAAAACCGCATCAGATAAAGATGTAGTAGAAGACTTTGTAAATCATATGCGTAGGTTCAATACTAATATTATTAGTACTAGTGGTGAAGTTAGACATATCACAAATGCATCAGAGGATGATAAGCGTATAGCAGGTGATGCCTATAAGTTGTACGATCAGCTAGGTAATGTGTTTGTAAATGATGGTTTGCTTGGTGCAGTCGATGGTGTATTTGATTACATAGGTGCTGCAGTTGCAGATCCTACTAACTATCTTGGTTTACTTACAGGTGGTCTTGGGAAAGCATCTGCTCTTGGTTTAAACGAAGGAGCAAAACAATTAGTTAAACGTACTGCAATAGAGGCAGGACAGAAAGCTATAAAGTCAGGAGCTACCAGAGAAGCAGCACAAAAGGCATCTCAAGAAGCTGCAGAACGTATGGCTCAACGCCTTGTAGAAAAAGGTGTGAAGGGTAGTGCAGCTAAGAAGCTGAAAGAGCGTGTAGCTTTACGTGAAAAAGAAAACTTCTTGTACAACGCTAAGAAGCAAGCACAGAAAGAGTTTATAACAGATCTTGGTAAAGAAGGGATACGTAAATCTTTATATGCTACCACAGCACTAGACGCATCCTTTGCTGTACTTAATGATTACCAAATACAAAACGTAATGTTAGATGTAGGTGCTCAGGAAGAGTACAGCTTATTACAAACTGGGTTTAGTTCTTTACTTGGTGCAGTAGGCGGTGGTGCACAGCTTGTTGGTGGTAAGTTTAAAGGAGCTAGTGGTTTATCAGATGTAGATCTACAGCTACGTAAAGCAAAAAGAAATGCTGAGTTAGATGCTGAGATAGAAGCAGCCTCACTCGTTGCTCTACCTAAAGGTGAGGTAAAACGTGTAGCTAGTCACATTAATAAGACACTCGATAGTTGGGAATCTAAGTGGAAGCGTGGCGATAATCTATTTCAAACACAGATGATGCCATCTGAACTACTTCACGACATTATGTTAGGACCAGACGGTAAGGGTGGACTAGCTAAAGTGTTTGCTGACAATGGTATGAAGCTAAACAAGAAGCTACGTGTCACAGATGTTATGACTAATGTGTTAAAGCAGATGCCCCAAGCTGAGTTACAGTCTATATCTAAACGTATGCAACCTTTAGTAGGTTATACATTAGGTGACACAACAACTATAGCACAGGAGCTAGGTGACTTGATTGCATCTAAGGTGCGTAATGGTATGCAGCTTGGTAATGTAATGTCACAGACTCGCAAGACTATTGACGCAGGTGTTGTACATGGTCAAAACGCTATGGCTAATTTAGTCCGTAACCCACAAGCTAAAGATGCTATAGAGGAAGAGGTAGCAAAAGCTACAGGTAAATCAAAACCTGCAAGACCATTCAGCTATACCCAATCAGTATGGCGTAGGTTGCTTGTGTCCTCACCTGCAACAACTGCACTCAACGTAGCAGGTTTCTCTCAATTTTATCTTGGTCAAACTATGGCTGATGTATTTACTGGATCACTTAATTTAACTTATGGACTAGCGTTGGGTGGTAATTTTAGTAAGCGTGGGCGAGAAGCATTACGTGTTGCTAATGTGTATAAAGACATACAGGCACAGAAGATGCGTAACTTGATGGACCCATACACTACACATGACGCATACATTGATTTCTTGTCGCAGAACAAAGAAGTAGAAAAAACTTTGTTTGAAACAATTACTGGTGGTATAGAAAGATCTGGTAAAAGGTTTAACCTAGATCCTAATAATGCTTGGTTTAAAAACACAGAAGCTGTTACTAATGCAGCCAATCGTTTGACAGGTGTTCGTGTACAAGATACGTTTACTAAGTCTCAGATGTTTATGACTGAGCTAGATAAATTTCTAAGAGTTAAGAAGCAGAAGAGCCTAAAAGAAGTTCTCAATGATGGTAGTATAGATTTAATAGATGACAGCGTTGTAGGTAGTGCATTAGACACAACTTTAAAATCTGTATTTTCAAAGAATTACACCACTGATGATCAACATTTAAAACTAGCTGCTAAGTTTACAGAGAACATTTCAAACCTACCTTTCTTTGGTACAATTTTACCCTTTGGTAGATTCTTTAATAATGTCGTAGCTACATCTTATCAATGGAGTGTGGGTGGTGGTGTTCAATTAGCATCTGCTATAGCCAAAAAAGAAAAGAGAAACATAGAAACTGTTGAAGCTTTCTCAAGAAGTCTTGTTGGTGTTACTGCTCTAGGTGCAGCTATGAGGTATGATGAAGAGCGAAGACAAAAACAATTAGGTACATTTGAAATAGACACAGGTGGCGGTACAATAGTTGATGCACGTAACACCTATCCATTCTCACTTTGGTTAGCAGCAGGACGTGCTCTTAATTTAGGTCTAGTACAAGGCGAAGAAGTACCAAAAGAAGTTATAAAAGAATTTGGAGAACAGATTGCGGTAGGTCAATTAGCTAGTGATGCTCAGTTTGGTAATGATATTACTGCTATACTTGACACAATCTTTAATCAAGACGTAGAAACAAGAAAGAAAAGTATTGATGCCATAGCTAAATTCTCAGGTAATTATGTAGCAGGTTTTACAAGACCTTTAGATGCCGTAAATAAACTAACAGGTTTTATTACAGACACTGATGCAGCTAAGGATAAACGTAGGGCAGGTGGTGATTACGGTGTAGAATTGTTTAGTCAAAACGCTACTAAATACTTTGACAATGTAATAGAAGCATTTACAGATAAAGCTGAAACTATCACAGGTGAAGAGCTACGTGTAGCTAGTCGTGATGGTAAGATACAAGATGCTAATCCTATGGCAAAGTTATTTGGTATAACTGTAAAACCTGGTCGTACATCCACAGAGAAAGTATACTCTATGGCTCAGATGCAACCTTGGACAGCCAGTGAGAGGTCACAGATAGCTGCTTACGATACAGTGTTTAACGAGACACTAGCTCCTGTGTTAGAAACTGCAACAGATAAACTATTACGTGATCCTGACTTTATAAATGCTGATCTAATTGGTAAACGTGCTATGTTAAAGAGTACCTTGTCAGATGTTAAGGGTAAGGTTAGAAACTCTTTAAAGAAGTATAGCCCTCCAGAGAAAAGAATACTTGCCATAAAACGTAAGGCTAGTTCGCATGGTAACAAAGAACTACGAACTAAAGCATTCAAAGTCATGCGTGAAAGATTTAATTTTACTGGTAGCGTAGATGACATGGGGTATTCGGAGCTTCAATACTTCATGGACTACATCGATTATCTAAAAGATATATACGAATAAATAGGGGCGCATTTAGCGCCCTTACTTTTTTATACCATACATTTTTGATGCACGTTCTGCCCACATTTGTACTGCAATTAAATTCTTTAATGCTTCATGCGTTTCTGTACTGTGATATAAGTTATCTGAAATAAACTTTTCCAGTGCTTCACTACGTTTTTGCACACCCTCTCTGAAATGATCGTGTCTCCTAGATATAAAGTCATGCGCTTCTTTTTCTAGGCTCATCTTGTTCCTTTAAGTTGTTAAGTATTTCTATGGCTGTTTCAACATCAAGTTTAAACCACTCACCTTTATACTCACTAGCTACCTTTATGGCTTCTTTATGTGCAGCTTGCTCTAGTGCTCGTCTATCGTCTGTCTCAATGTCATACTTTAATTCATAGTCACGATGTGGGCTACTAGTTTGATAGCTATTACATCTATCATCAGCATCAATAGCCATGCCTATCTTTACCCACCCAATCCATGCAGGGTTAGTTATAACATAAACATAACCTTCTTTGATATTATCTAACTTATACGTGCCATCAAAAGCTGCATCATTAAAAGTTTTATAACGTCCTGGTTTATGTAAAGGATGATTCTTTGAAATGTATTTACTATTTACATACATTCTATCAGGATTACTTTTTTTACAGGCTTTAAGTGCTCGTGACCTATTGCAAAACTTACAAAGGGGAACACCTCGCTTCCGTACACCCTCAGTCCAGTTAGTCTCATTTAGTTCTATGCTGCAACCACAACAATGGCGTATCAAATTTTAAACCTCCTGTGGTATTTCTGTACAGTATGCAAACACATTAGAGTTAGGTGATGGCTTAGTACTCATAAGTTCATTGCGAATAGTTACCGCACTTCGTTTACAATCTTCAATAGTAGGGTAGACTGTATTGACAGCTTGTACTTGGGCATAGCCACTACCAATAGAAAGTATGAGTACTAAGACATACATTATTCTGACTCTTCTGTAACGACTACATCATCAGTAGTTACATCTTTAATAATGTCTGCACCTTTTTCGTAAACCTCTACACCTGTTTCCCAGGATGCCTTAGCTGCAGGTTTGACTACATCATTGTAAGAACCATAGGCCGTTAAAAGAAAAACGATAGGTACTAAGATATTAAATAACAACATGATTAACTCCTTTTATTGTTGTTGTAATTGTATCACAGTATTTAAACTATGTCTACTAATTCTGCTTCTTGGTATGGTATATGAAAAAAGTATTCATAACGTCTAGCATTATTTAACCATACTTCTTTTGAACATTCTTTAGTAAGTTGAAAATCTTTTATTTTCCAAGCTTTACCACAGTCATTACGTATAATATAAAAGTTGCAAAAAGTCTTAACGCCCTGCATTTGTTTGTACTTATTAATAAGTTTATACTTTCGATATGGGATACGTATCTCTGTCCAACTAGGATTCCAATTACCTTTCCATTGGTTTTTCATTTCTACCTCACTATAATATTTATCACCATTCTTTTCACTCTTTATATCAAAAGAGTAGTCCTCCTCTGTGTCAAGAATGGTGTGTCCATTACGTTCTAGGTACTTTGTTATTACTACCTTAGCCTTACTATCATTTTCTTTATAAGACTGAGGTTCAAACTTTCTATAGTATGATCCTTTAATTGGTTCTAACATTATGTTTATCCTTTATGCTCCTATATCTACTACTTCACACACGTCACCAGTACAAGCCATAGTTTGCATACCAACTGTGTTATCTTCTTGTTCATACTCACTAAGCTTAGACCAGTCAATACTTTTTGGCATCTTAGCTAGTAATTCTTCATACTCTTCTTTAGTGCAATCCTGATAGGGTGCTTGCTGATAAGTATGATCAGAGTGTGGCAGAAAAGACACACCACTCATTTCATCAAAGTGTTTATAAACAAATGCACCTACTTCCATCCACTCATCAGGCTTCACAGTGCAGGTTATACTTGGTTTATGCTCGCACCAATGTCGTTGGTAAGTTAACCATGTCTCCAGTTGTTCAATGGCTGTCATGTCGTTTCGAGTTACAGCTTTATTGGGTGACTTCTGTGGGAAGCTAAATACTGTAGTTGTCTCTGGCTTCATAACACACGGCTCACTAGGTATACCTTGATCTTGCATCATCTGTGTTAGTGGGTCTTTGTTATCACCACGTACTGTCCTGATATAGTAGTCATTATGACGAGCATGTATACCACTTGCACAGTCTACTAACTGGGATACAGTCCCACTAGGTTTGACTGTTGAAATTGATGATGATTGTGGAATGCCAAGGCGGTCAGCCCAAGTAATATTAGTATGCACAGCAGTTTCTCGTAGATGTTCAAGAGTCTTCTCCAATCCTTTGTTTGCTGATGTCATAAGGGGATTGTCTTGGATACCGCTTAACGACACCCCCAACAATCGTTCTTCTTCCGTGTTCGTTGTCCACACCTTACGCAAGTATGGAAACTTTGTGTACGTGCTTTGGATTGTCCCAAGTATTGTGGCGAGTCTGACTTTTCTAGCCAAGTCTTCCACCGTGTCCGTGGCTCGTACCACAACTTCCGTAAGATTGCAGAACTGGTATGGGCGTAAGATAATCTCACTACAAGGATTAGTTCCGAACTCAAAGTTAGGATCACGTCTACCATACTTAGCAGCTTGGTTTTTACTTGCCTGACGATTGAATACACCACGTTCTCCTGATTTACTTTCTACTAATGACAACCATTCACGCATGAACGTTTCTGAGTCTGGCTTCTCTGAGTAACATACTGAGTTATTAGCTAATGCTCTGTGTGCAGCTTCGTTCCACCACTGCCCTGACTTAGCGTGACGCATACGATCATCACTGAGATTAGACAAACTAATCATAGCACTACGTCTAACACCACCAACTACAACTATCTGACCAATGAAACACATTAGGTCATGGCACTCTAAGCTAGATAGCCTACGTCCTTGGGCATCCTTGAATGTCTTAACTGTAAAGTTAAACAACTCAACTAAAGGTGCAGGGCCACTAGCTCTACCACCAAATGTTTTTAGTCTTGCACCTGCAGGGCGTATTCTGCTAACATCCCACTGAGGAATCTCACCTGCCCACAAGAGAGCTAACACTTGTCTAAACGCCTTAGCCCACCCCTCCTTGCTGTCCTTTACCACAACGGTAGTATCACTCTCGAACAATTCAGGCACTTCGGGAAGCTTGCTAATGAACTGTCTCTCGACACTGAAGCCGACACCAGTACCACAGAGAAGGATGAACATAGCCTCATCGAAGGACTTTGGGTCATCTATAGGTAAGTAACTACAGTTATAACCTGCTGTGTTATCTCTATCTAAAGCTATACCAGATGTCATCATAGCTCTCATGCTAGGCATGATCTCCAGGTTAAGTATAGCAAACATTATTTCATCTTTAGTATCTGTATCTACTTTATTTCCTACAACGTTTTCTATGTAGCGATCAACTGTCTCAGACCAAGACTCTCTGCCTTTGCCATCAATGTACTTAGCGTAACGTGACTTGTGTATAAAACTTTGGTAGTCTGTTGGTAAGTAGTTATTCATATTTTTTAACCTCTATCTTTCTAATTACTGCACCATCAATATCATAAATAATATCTTGGAATAACTCAGTAACTGCCTCCTCGTGCATGTCTGCTACTATAGGTAGTATTCGTTCTTCCTCGTCTATCTCAATTGTTAGTTTAATGTTGAACTTCATCTCTTATCGCCACTGCCTTTAATGGTTCCTCTCTCCATACGACTGTGAAGCTTATCTAAATTACATCTAGCTATGTATCCCATGTCGAAGTTTAAGTCACGGCACAAAGCTGATATGTACCACAGGCAGTCACCTATTTCTGCAGCTACATCTTCTCTGTCAAACTTCCCATCCCTTAACATCTTCTTTACTTTGTTGGCTACTTCACCTGCTTCACCTGCGAGTCCTAACGCAGGGTAAACTATCTTGTGTTCTTCAGGATAGATAGCAGTCTTTCTTGCTTCTATCTGATAGTCACCGAATGTCATTTCATACATGTCTTTCCATGCATTTATATCTTCTGCTGTTATCATTTATGTAGCTCCTTGTAACGATCCTTTAACCTATTGAGATACCAAATAGCTTTGTTAATATCTTCTAGGCCATTCTTGTATTCATGTCTCCACAAATACTTAAGTACGTTAGCAGCGTGTGGCGCTGTAGATCCTGCCATGTTTTCTGTCATTGCTTCTATAGCTTCAATGCATTCTATACCGCTATGATTGTAGTGTACTGGATTGTTTACTTGATCGTGATTAAAAGTTGTATCACCAGTTAATGTTATTGTAGGTTCCATTCATGCACTCCCTTTTGTTTTTGACCACTTGTTAAGTGTATACACGTTACCGTCTTTAGTTACAACAGGTTTGTCTTCTTCATCTTCCAAAGTCATTAAATAATTTCTATGATCCCTTACTAGTTCATATATGTCAGGGTGTTCATTTGCTATATCTAAGAATGCTGACATCATAGTTGCTACATCTACTATCCCATTAATAATAGGTTCAGGTAAGTTGTGTTCAGGTGATATTGCTATTGACACATTTGTATCACCATCCCATTTACCATCATCTGTGTATTCTACTGGACTTATAACTATTGCTATCTCATCATTATCTAAACTATGACCCATCAGCATTTCCTTTTTGTTTTTAATTCTATCTTCTTAAATGTAATCTCTTTACCTTTTTCTTTTAACCAATCTTCAGGTATCACACGATTAGCCCACTGAAACTTATGTTGATCACACCAGTTAAAGTATCTAGACTTTGCACCCTTGTACAACTTAGCTTTTGCATTACTAAAGACAAACCGTATGTCTAACTCAGGATGCTGTCTCTGTATCTCACGATGCTTACGTCTATCCTCACTATCAAATATACCTTTTGTCTCAATGATAATACCGTTGTCTAACACGAAGTCTGGTGTGTAGGTGCGGTAACGTAAATCCTCCCACTCTACTTTCAGTACTTCGTATCTGACTTTCTTTTGTGTCTTACGTAAGTACGCAGCAACCTCTTTCTCCAGGCCACTGCGATACCTACCTTTAATGTGCTTCCGCATACTCAGGACTCAACAGTACGTAGTCTACCATTGGTGGTGTCTTTGCTTTAGACATTACAGCAGTACGAGTTTGTAGATTAGGCCAACACTTATGTTTGAATGAACAGAATCCACACTCAGGTCCAAGCTTTAGATTACCAGTAAGCTTACGGAAGTGTGTCTCAGGGATCGCCTCAAAGCAACGCTCAAAAGGTTTATCCTCATTGATGTACTCTACTGTCTCTTCAATCTCTTGCATAACTGTAGGCTCGTCTACGGAGCTTGCATCCACATATTTGAACTCACCGTTAGCCTTGTTGACTACCCACCAACCACCAACGTCTAACTCAGCAGCCTTAGCGTATCCAACAAGCTGAGATATATACCCGAAGCTATCACTCTTAGCTAGACTTTCGAGGTTTACAAACTTGTTCTTGTATGACCAGGGAGAAGCTGACTTAACGTCATCTACCCTACCATCAAGTACCATGTCGTACTCACCTTTTATTTCAGTACCATCTCCTAGTTTTAAAGTTACGCTATCATTATCTTTGAAGTCTACTTCAGCAGCACGAAGAAGCCCCTTGAACACTGCTTCCACAATGTCTCCTATGATCATGTTAATCAAGAAGTGTGGTGGTAGTGGTGTCTTATCTTCAGGGTCATTCTTCTCAAACCATAGCTGACAAGTAGGACGCCCAATGTTGGACATCCTTAGTCTAAACTTGTCACGAGGCCCACTGCTGAACTGCTTCTCTAATGCAGCCTCAACATCAGAAGCAACTTGCTTACGAATGTCTTCAGCCATACTTGTCTCACCATTAACAGCTTTGCCAAGGTATTCAAAGACAGCTAGTTCAGCAGGGTGATTCATTAGTCTGCCTCTTCTACGTTAACAAACTCTGCCACTATTGCAGCATCATCATCAGAGATAGTGTCCTTGTTCTTATCAGCCCACTCATTTAAGATGTATTCGTTTTGAGTAGTTATGTAAGCTAAGAAGTTGTGCAAGGTTTCCTGATCATCAGGTTTTAACTCTACCTTATCACCTGTATCTAAAGTCATAACGGCAAAACTATTACCTGTATTTGAGTTAACTAAATTAGCACCAAGCTTAAGTGTACACTGTATAGGTAGTATGTTCTTACGGCCCAATGCATTTACTGCAGAGTCTAAAGACTTAATGCTTGAAGGTGGTACTTCAAAAGAGAAAGGTATATTAGTGATTGCATCCACTACATTACCTGCTTCATCAGTGACACCTGTTGCGGATAACTCACCAAAGAGAATCTTCTTGCGCTTGATACTGCGAATCAAATCCTTAGTCTTTTCAGGTACGCTATCCCAATCTTCAATGTAGCCTGATGGTCTACCTAGATTAAATGTACCAACGTTATCTTTAAGGTCACCCTTTAGATCGCTAGACATGACTGTTTTCATCATCATCTCTTCTTTGGCATCCCACTTAGACCACTGCTGTCGGATTGCAAAGATACGTACAGTAGGACTAGTTGCGTAGACAACATCTCCCTCACCTCTTGTAATCTTGTATGATCCTGATGGTACAACTTCAGTCTTGATAGACTTTCCGTTAACGTCAATCTCACCCATGATACCAGTGTGCATGAGGTTTACTCTAGGTAAAGCAGCAGTCTTTCTTTCGCCACCACTTTGAGGAGTTACACCTACTGCCTCTGCAAGAGACATACCTAAATCGTTTTGTATAGCTAGTTCTGTATTCATGTTTTACTTACTTCCTTTTAAAGTTAAAGATGGTTAGTTATACCCTAAACATCAACTGTGTCAAGCCAATTCTTTCCTATTTTAGCTTCTAATAATAAAGGCACATTCATTTCTACATCGTATGCGTCTTTTATAACACAGTTTAGATTAGAGTTAATAGTATCCACTATAGTCAAAACTTTTTTTACTTCATCAGGGTGTACATCTATCACCATTGAATCGTGTACCGTATTGACTAGGCATGAATGTAAAGGTTCAAGCAATCGCTCAAACTCTAGTAGTACAACAGGCACGATGTCACCTGTAGCAAATCCTTGGACAGGGTAGTTCTTAATCATAGTGAAGTGTGATACGTTACCATTACTCCTACGAGTAACATCAGGAAACGCATACTGTCTACCGCTTACGTTAGTTATCTTGAGAAACCTCATGGCTTCATCACCTAACTTCTTATGCCACTTAGCTACACCTTTGTATTTCTCATTAAAGTGTTTGTAGTAGGCGGCTACAGCCTTTGATCTACCATACCCTGTAGCCCCGAAGAGTGGGGCAAATGTATGTTCCTTTGCTGCTTGCCTGGCTGTAGGCTGCCCTGCATCACTGATAACCTTAGCCGTGTAGGAGTGCACATCAAACCCTGTATCTATCTCCTGCATGGCTGTGCTGTCCTGTGAGAGGAATGCAGCAACTCGAAACTCCAATTGAGCAAAGTCACATTCCATTATCTGTCCACCCTCCCATCGTGATATGAATACACGCTTCACTGGGAATGTTCCTCCTCTTGGCATGTTTTGCATGTTGGGATTTCGTCCAGAAAATCTACCTGTACTGGTAACACTTTGGGTAAGGTTAACGTGTAAGAATCCGTCTGGCTTGGTATATATGTCGATACCATCCACGAAGCTACTAAGGTAACTGCTAATAGCAGAGAGGCGCTTAAGGTCAGTAAGAAAATCAAGAGCAGACTCCATGCCGTTGCTTGTAGCGGTAGCCATAAGACTTTCAAGGTTGCCCTTACTAGTACTGAAACCATTTGCACTTATCCATTTCTTACTTGGTGCAGAGAAACATAAACCTGCCACCTCTTTAGTTTTAGTTAGTAGATAACCTCTACTGTCACATGGCTTACATTTAGTTGGTAGCTTGTAGAGTGTACCATCCTTACGCAGCTTGTGTACTAAGCCACGCCCATTACATTCAGGACAAGTACTAGCTTTAGTTTTTCTAACGATAGAACTATTTGCTTCTATTGCTTCTCTAAACTCTTGCTGTGTCTCAGTGTAGTCAAACAAGTCAGCCCATTCTTTTTTGTTGTGCACACGTCTGCTAAAGATAACTTGAGATACTTGCTCAGGGCTATTGAGATTAACAGGTGTGTCACCCATAAGCTTACGAGTCTTACGTTGTAGCCTATCCTCTATCTCAGCTTTCTCTTTCTCAAACTCTAGTCGGACCTGCTGAAGGGCGGTTCTGTCCACACGGATTCCTGACATATACATTCTGGTGAGGGCTTTACAGGTGCGGAAGGTAATGTCTTTAACTCTATGTAAGGACTCTGCTTCTGGCTGTGCGTAGTCTTGTTCCAAGGCAAAGTACAACTCACGAGTAATGTCGAGGTCACTCCTAAGATAAAAAAGAAGCTCTTGTAAAGGTATCTCATTGGTGTTGTATCCTTTCTTGTAATACTCCTTGAGAGTGTCTTGCTTCTGATAGTTTAGATTCCTACGTTCAGCGCAAACTTCTAAACTTATAGGTTCTTTCTGACCACGCTGTAACAAATACTCAGCTAACATCGTGTCATAGATGTCACCGTCATACTTGAAGCCTGATTCCCACAGCCACATCAAGTCATGTTGTGCATTGTGCATGATCAAGAGCGTTGTGTTATCCAGTATAAGCTGAATGTTCATAGCCCTTGAGCCACCAACATCTTGATCTTCTTTATGGTTAAGTGTGAATAGGTATGTCTCGTCAGTGTTGTCTACATTCTGCATACCTACTTGCACAAGCTCAAGCCCAGGTTCAAACGGATCAAGGATGTTCTTCTTCTCTCGTTTGGTGATTGTGTTTTCTACATCAACTACAAGTCTCATGCTAAGTACTGACTCCTATCTCCATCTAACTCACAGTGAATAGTACCATGCCATCCACCCTTGAGTTTGTTCTTGGCTATACAAAGATGCCGTTGGTTACTTTCTTCTTCATCTTGTCCTTCAACCACCTTGTTCTTTGAAATAAGAATCATCAAGTCAGCTTCCGCTGCTTTACCAGTACGGCTACCTTCAAGCATAGATTGATCAGGATGTACCAAACCTTCTGCTGCTGCACTCAACTGTGACATCCATATGATTGCACACTTGTGTTCCTTAGATATGTTACGTGCATGTATGGCTGCTTCCTTAAGATAGATGTCCGACTTATCACTTGTCTTCGATGCAAACTTGTCACCCATATCAAGCACTACAATGTCAGGCTCGTATGCTTTGATGATAGCCTCAACCCATGCCATGTCTTTACCTGTGCTGTCTTTGATAAAGACGTTCTTTTCTACTGGATCGTAACGTAATGCAGCCACCGCCATGTTAGTCTTAACTTCATCCATGCTCATACTTGTAGCGGCACTAAGGTATCTTGCACCTACACGTTCATAACTTTCTTCGTTACACAGAACCATACACTTAGCACCCTGTGAAGCAAAGCCATCAGGCGCAGCTATTGTACTAGCATGAAAGCTAGTCTTACCTGTGTTAGGTCTAGCACCTACAACAACCAGGTGTCCTGCGCTGATGCCCTCTGTCTTACGCCTAAGCGTAGGTATGTTCCACTTCCATTGTGACTGTATGTCGTTGGCTTTTAGTAGTGTATCAATACTTGTATCATCCCACTCTACCTTGAGGTTGGGTAGGAAATCATCTTGGTAATTACTCAGTATGTTTCTCAAGGGTTCGAGGCTAGACTGTGATCCGTTGACGTAATCAAAACCAAGGTTAGCAATCTCTTCACCTACTACCTGTTGAAATAACTTAGACAATACATCATCAGCTATCTCTGTAGATAGTGGCTTCTCTCGTGCAACCTTTTGAAACAACTCATTAAAGACTAACTTGTTAGCTGTAGTCATACTGGTATTGTTAACAAAGAACAGAGACTCTAACTCTGTAGGTGTAATGTTCTTACCGTATGTATCCATAGCGTAGTCAAGCGTCTGCTTAATCTTACGTGCATCTTTACTAAATATCTTATCTGGACAACGTATACCCTTGTGATTATCGTAGAACTCTTTGTCCAACATAGTACGGATTAATGCTAGTTCCATCATGTGTATCTCCTCTCTCTAATCAAAACTTGTCTCCTTGTTGTATATCTTATCTAACTCCTCATCAAATGCTTTGTCTGATGCGTATCTCTTACACGCCTCTAACACTTCATCTACTGTCAAGTCAACGTATACTTTTCCTAACGGTACACGTTCATCTATTATTGCTGTCTTTTTCATGCCATCACCACATTGGATTCATCATGCTAAATGTTTCATACCAACTGCTGCCCTCTAAGGCTAACCACATCAGTACAGGCACACCTACTATAAGAAATGCACACGTTAAGAATGCCCACCCTAAACCTTTTGTTGTACAGTATTGTTCAGACATAACTCTTCCTATACTTTTGAGGGAAACCTTCTTTGTTCCATCCTTTACTAACTTGTTCTGCTGCCCACGAGTAGTTCACATTCCAGTGTCTCGCTGCGTCAGCTATACTCTTGAAGTCTTTACCGTGTAAGCGACAGGCTCTACCTTTCTGCTGCTGCGTTGGCTCTACCTTGATACGGATATGACATGGTACATTCTTTGGTTGCATTACTTGTCTCCTATATTTTTGGGTGCGTATACTGCACCGTTGTACTGGCTACCTGTTTTGTTATCTACTCCGAAGTTAAAGTACGCTAGTACTAATAGCATTGCCATTATCCAGTAGAAGGTAACCTTTACCCACTTAATAAATGCTTCGTGTGTTATCTTTGCTTCTAACTCTGCTTCTTCTCTTGGTGTCATTAAACTATCTCCTCTAGTTTTTTAATGTCTGCTTCTACTTTATATTTAATATCATCATAGAGTCTTAACGCTATAGTCTCTAACCCTGTGCAAGCCTCTATCTCTCTCTTGTACTCTAATGTTTTATGTGCAGCATCTGGGTCTAATGCTACTATAACTTTGTAGAAATTATCTAAGTGTTGCATATTAGACACACTAAATGATGTACCTAGTATAGCTAGACCTGTTAAGCCAGGGAATAGTTTAGCTGCTACAGTTGCACTAATAACATCCTCTACTATCATTACGACACCACTAGGTTTACCTACGACACGAGTGAATACAGTAGGTGTCCTATCGTAACGCTTCCACTTAACTTGCCCTGAGTAAGATGTACATCTACCTATAGCTCCAACTAATTTACCTCTGTCATAGATAGGAAACACTACACGTCCATCCATTACATCGTACATCAAGTCCTCACCATACAAGCCCCACCTACCTATAAACCTTTCGTGATCTCTGTGTTCTGCAGTAGGTGTCACTACATACTCAGGCCAAGTGAATGTCTCGTGTTCTGACTCAGGTTCTTCATACCCTTTGAGCTTACGCTGTATCTCTCTTGCTGTCATACCTGATGACACTACACCTTTGGTGTTACAGTCAAGCTTGTAACAGTTGTACAACAGCGCACTACCATCTCGTGTAGCAGTGAATGTGTTCTTACCTTTGCACTTAGGGCAGTCACCTCTGTGTCTGTATTCTTCTTTTAAATCAAGCGACTCTAGGTAGTTCTTAATGTTGATCATCCTTGCTCCTCCTTTTGTTTAACGCATTGCTTGCGCCACTAAATGTGTTGACTAAGTATGGCTTGACTGACTCAGGATTCCTGTGACCTGTCACTTGCATCAACTCAAGAGTCTCAACACCTGCCTCTACCATCTCAGTGATTGCAGTCCTGCGTAGATCCATAGCTGTTAGTTTCTTTGGTAGTCCTGCAGCTTCCTTGACTTCGTTGATTGCATCATCGATGTGATCAATTGCGTAAGGTACATATGCCCCTGCTACTGGTGTAGTCTTAGGTGCTACGTAGTTCTGGAATCCAAAGTCCTGGCTCTGTTGTCTAAGCATAGATAGTAGATCATCAGGTATAGGTAGGTGCACATCAGCACCACGTTTACTTTGTGTTAAATCAACACGTTGTGCGCTGAAGTTAATGTTATCCCAAGTCAAGGTACGCATGTCTCCTACACGCTGCGCCCACTCGTATGCCATATGTACAATCAACCCAATGCTGCGCCACCTGAAGTTACCGTATGCTGTATCAAGAAACAGTAACACTTGGTCACGAGTCCACTTGACCTTGCGTGGCTTAGTGCTCTTCGTCTTGATCAAACGTACTGGGTCATTATCCATCACGTCTAACCTCAAGCTGTACTTCCATGCAGCAGATAAGATAGCCTTACGATAGTTAGCAGTACGTACACCAGACACAAGCCACTTCTCGTAAGCCAGGTTAGTGTGTCTAGCTTTGATGCTACGCACTGTGTAGTTACCTAAGAGCCTACCTTCTACGTTAGTCTTTAGTATTACTTCCAAGTGTGTCTCATAGTCTTTCTGTGACTTAGGACTTAGACTACAGAAGTTACTACTGTGCAGATAGAAGTCTACAATAGCTGATAGCTTCGATGTATGTTTAGGTATGTCTACCATTTTCTCCTCACTTTCCAATATACCCACGCTTCTACACAATGACCTTTGCCGATAAGCATGTCAATGAAATAAACTACGTTAGGCTTTCCCTCTCTCTGCCACTGGTGATTCCTTGCGCTGAACGTCTGATTGTTTTGTCCTCCTAGTATCACGTTCATCAGGACGCTCATTGCTGTCAGTATTCTCTTTAGATAGATTCCCAAGACTGTCAGTAATGTCATCGTGTGGGTCATCTTTTGGGTCAACTTCATCATCGTGTGTCATCTTCTTCTGTTCCTTCCGTCATCATCTCCTTTGCCTGTGTCATATATAAACCAAACAAAAGCTAATAAATATATTATTATCAACGTAATAGGTATAACATACATTAGAACAACGGCTCTCCTTTCTCATCTAATACATCTCGCCTGAAAAAATTTGTATTACTCCTCCAGGGTAAGTCTATATTGTTTACTCCATCATCATCATGGGAGACAGGTAGTAAACCCATCTGCTCCATGTGCTGTAGCATACTAACTGGCAACTGTGGTTCCTCCATATTTGGAAGACTCTCTGTATATTTGTTTGTCTGCATCTGTCTCTCCGTAACATTCCTTGATGTATATCAAATCACTCTTACCATACATCTCTTTTAGTTTCAATATATCCTTACGGCTGTCGCTTGAATGATAAGCAAACATCTTCTTTGTTGTCTTACTGTATATGTCTAGTGCGTAATACATACTACCTCCTACACGTTGATATACTGATGGGTATTCATAACGTACTCAACACCCATCTCGTAGTCAGGACTTGAAGAGTATAGCTCCGCTAGTGCATCCACTGTAGCCCTTACATTATTATGGAACATACCTGACGTATCCTGGTAGTCATCTAATTCATGGCTCACAGGTATAACTGTAACTACTTCTTTCCAATGTTTATATCTGTGATCCTCTGGCTTATCATCAGGGTTCAAACACTTATGATGTCTCTCGTATACGTAGATAACTGCATCGTTCCACTCACCTACTTTTACTTTATATGTCTTGTCTTCTAACATTTTAGTTCTTCCTCCTCTATGTATTCAACTAAATCTAAATTATGTATTTTAGCTATGCCAGTAAGAGCAAAGTGCTGCATGTCTGTAGGCACATCATCCCAGTGGGAATTATTTATTATATACTGCAACTCTGATGATTCTTTAACTAAAGCCACTTGAGTATGACCTTTACTATTTAAATCCCATACCAAATGCTTAAGAGCGTAGTCACCTGTGTGATGCTTTCTTCCTAACGCAAGTGTTATGTCACACGCTGCTGAAAGTGTTTTATACATACTCTCATCTAACATCTTACTTCCTCCTGTTCTTTACAAAGTTCTCTACTATTCTTTTGTTTGTGCATATGACAAGAACATAACCATCCTTATCATACGCTACCCATTTCTTCTTGCGCTGCATGATAACTACTCTACTTGTAGCTCTAGACATGCTAGTGTCTCACTCTTGTTTGATACAAGAACAGCCGCTTGGCTCATAGCTGCAACGCATTCTTCTTTACTATCGAATGTATCAACGTGAAAGTATTTCACTGTCTGCGATGTGATTAGTAACTGCATCCATACTAATGCCCAAACCATAATGTTATCTCCTTTTTCCTTATCGTTACTAGTATAGGGGTTATACGTTACGCTGCATCCTCTACTAATACATAACGTGTGTAGCGTTTACCTGTCACTGGGTGTGACTTGCGTATGCTGTTGAGGTTATACCCTTGTTCCTTAAGGTCTTTGATACGTCTAGGTAACGCCATGATACTGTACTGTATGATAGCCTCTAGAGTTGATATACTACCTACTGTCTCAAGGTGTTTAATAATTGTTTTAAGTTGATTGTTAGCCATTGTGTTTATGTCTCCTCATTAATAGATTTAAATATGTCTCGCAGTGTTTGCGTAGACTCTGGTGGTATGCTCAGTGTCTCTCCTGTAGCATCTTGTGTGAGTACGAGTCGGTCATTGTTGTACAACGTAGCTTCCCATCCGTACCCTAAACTTTCTTTAACTGTTACCTTGGTGTACCCATCATCTGATAGTTCTACACCTTGTGATGTCTTGTAGTTCATTAGCCTAACTCCTTTTAGGTATTTTGATATAGTCTCTAGTCTCAATGTGTTTGAATGAGAGATACTCATAACCGTGTTGTTGATCTGTCATTGTACCCATGTACATGTAGTCAAACATCAAAGCTAGTTTAGCATCATCAAATGCTTCTCTTGCTTCTAATTCTAACTTACCCTCAATACTCATTGTTGTGTCTCCTTTTGTTTGTCTGCAATGTCTTGCACTCTATCCATGTACACGATCAATGCCATAGTTAAATCATTTATACTAGCATTTTTAGCGCACTGCATAATAGTATCCCATGCGTGTGCTTTTTGTGTCACAGTCCTAGTCTTAGGCTTGCTGTCTATAACTTCCTTAGCTGCATCATCTATAGCACCAGTGAATGTATTAAGCCACTTGAGTAGGTTAGGCTTGTCTGTAGGTACATCAACCATAGATGCACTGATCTTCTTAGCCTCAGCCTGAGTGCCTACCCAATCGCCTTGCTTGTTCATGTATAGTCGCATTGTTCACCTATCCTTTTTATGTATAGCGTAGTGTTTATTTTTGTAAGTTATGATGGCATGACAATTAGCACACACAACCTCGCATCTACTTAGTTCTTCTTTAATATTTTGTTTACCTTTAGTGTTCTTACTTAAGAAAATCTTGTGTGCTTTCTGGGCAAGAAGAAAACGTTTTTGCTTAGGGTCAATATGGTTGAACTGTAAAGCGTGTGGACTCTCATTGTATCCACATTTAGTACAACCCTTCATAAGCTTATAACGTTTCAATACAGATTGCCCATAGTCATACCTTTTACGGTCACGTATTCTGTCTTTCTCTGTATGAACTCTAGCCATAATACAGTCACCTTCCTAAAGCTTTCATTAAGTCTTCATCAGTTATTTCTTTTTTGTATATCCAGTCGTATATCCATTCATCTGTGCCTAGTCTTGGCTTGAAGTATCCGACATCTCCTACCTCACCCATCACAACCTTTGCTGCGTTGGATGCATCTATGTCGCTGTAGCCTAGAAACTGTACAGCTTTACCATTCTTATGGTATGTCCTAACTTTCATTGTCTGTCCTCATTCTTACATCTATCCTCCAAGTAAATCCTGTAAGTGTTTTAGATGATGCTAGATCTAAATCCAATATGTGTTCTCTAATTGCTTCGGCTACTGTGTCTATTGTGTGACACTCCAAGTCTTCCGCTGCTATCACTATATCTTTATATTGCATCTAGTATCTCCTCTAGCTCATTGATAAGTATATTACCTTTACATATTTTATTTACTGCTACATGTCTCTCCTCCTCAGTGTTAAATGGAGAGACTGCATCAACCTCTAGTTTTTTGAAGCTTAAAGCCACTCTAACTATCTTATGTCTGTTAAAGAATAAGTCTTGTAGTTTCATCTCAATAGTCCTCTTCTAATCCAGACCATACAAACGCCAGATATTTCCAGAACGTTGCACCGAATGCGTCATTGATTAAGTTTTCCATCTCTTGTTCCGTCATTATGTATGTCTCTTGTTCAAGCATTGTGTTTACTCCTCTTCTCTTGCTCAAGCTTTATTATTAAATTAATTAGATCAACCCTACACCACGTTTCATATAGCTCTGTATATCTATCTTGTTCAGTCATTGTGCTGTACCTCTTCCCAAGCATACCATTCTTTAACACTGTCATAGTCTTGATAGTCAAACTCCGATTCATTTTCATCTACCCAATTATGGATAGCATTCTTTAGATATGTCTTTGATAGTAAAAAATTACTGACATCTAGTATATGTTTTGGCACATCTACAAAGTATTCCTTATAGACTGTCTCCTCTGCTTTTACTCTTATTCTCATTATCTTAATCTCCTATTGTCCACTCACCTACTTTATTACCATTGTAATCTCGTATTGTTTTGGTGCGTTCTACACATACAAATGCGTCAACCTCTTTTGATATTTGTTTAATGATATTAGCTAACTCCAAGTGTGGATCGTGTGCGAATGCATCATTGTCCATATCTATTTTACATTTAAATTGCATTGTGTTTGTCCTCCTTATTAATACTTCTTAACTTTTTCTACTATAGTTGTGATACTATTCACAGTGTAACATAGTCTGCAATCTTTACATTTTTGACCAGTACAATTTTGTTTGTCAGTGTGCTCATCTTGCAACACGTTGTTGAACGTCTTATCAAAATGCTTAGGTGGTTTGCTCATAATGTGAGACTTCATAGGGTTACTGTAGATCAACTGTAAATTGCTAGGTTTATCGTTGTTGCGTAACCATTTAAACACAATGTCCACACGCTTAGTCCATAGCGCAAACGTACACCACGGATTATCTTGAACAATAGCCATGAGATTTTCAAAGTGTTGCATATTGATTAGTTCACCATGTGCGTTGAACCTAAACATAGCGTCAACAACTCGTGGTATTTCTTGTGGTTCAAGTGGCCTACTAGCTAGTAAATCACTGTTACGTTGCAACGATGCTTGCATGTTTTTACGATACGTATTGAGCATAGCGTGGGAATAACAATCACCACAAATGTTCTTTCCATCTTGTTTGCCTTTAACGTGTTGCTTGTTACAATAGTCGTTTGTAATCGTGTTGGTGCTGATAGCTTTGAAACCGTCAAGTTTACCAGTCATCTTACTTATGTGTACTTGTTGCATTGTGTCTTCTCCTTTTGTGTTGCCTTATCCAGTGACACTCGTAATGAATGCCACCGATAAAATAACACCTCCTTATAATTCCATATGCATTTTAATATCTTCAATAGTGTCTCCAAATAAACGTATAGTAAAAAGTCCCTCCTTAGTTTTTATCTCCAAATATCTTACACTCCACGTTGTATCTTCCTCTCCTATGCCTGATAAATCTGTTGTTTTTACTTCGGGTAAAGTAACTTTAATGCTTGTTATATCGTGAATGTTTAACTGGTTCATTGGGTAAATCTCCTGTTGAGTTGATGCAATCATCTTACAACCCGAACATTGAGAATGTAAACAGTTAATTTTTTGACGGCTATTTTTGCATAATTGCTATATAAATAAGGAACCTGGCGGTGTGACATAATTGCAACACCTGGAAATGCTGCACCTGCATAATAACAAATGCTGCACTGCACTGATTCGTTTTGCTGCATTGCAGAATGTGCGTTGGTATTTGTGATCACATTGTGATGTGTGTATGTGCATCGTATAGGTGTATTTCGTGATCACATCCATAGGGGTATGCTTTTTCGTGATCACATTATAACCAGTGAAAGTATATCAGTAGCAAAATGCAGCAATAACAATGCTTTACTAGTGTTTTATATGGCTAAAACTAGAATAAAATATTTCTTTTGAGCTAACCATTAATAAATATGTAGTAATTTCAATGACTTAACAAGATTGCTAAAGGGTACGGGCATGGGCCACCCCACCAACCTACGTTATACGTATATGTACAGTTACACACACGAGGTTTTTTGCACCTGATTAACCACTATCCTTAGTTAAAGACACTATATGTAAAACATATTTAATGTGACGTAACGTAATATGTTGACAGACCCTTGACTGTGACTATAACTATGGGGGTAAGGGGGTATGTTAAACATTAATGTTAAAACAATATAAGAGTAGTTGAACATAAGTCATCTAAACATTAATGTAATACATAGAGTATCTACTCCCCTATACTAGTAACGATAAGAAAGTAGTAATAATTATCTGTATTTCTATTGACACTGTAAAAACATTAATGTTATACTTACATTAGTTACAAACATTATAATAACTATACAACTTTTGTAACTACGTGTGTAGATTATCTGTGTGTAAGTTAAACCACAGCGTGTCTCCTCCTCCCTCCTCTATGTAGTTTGTACTTAGGCTTGGTAGTCTACACACGTATTTGTAACTTATTTAAAGTTTTCCTTGACAATGCCAAACAAACCAGTAAAACTATACGCATCCGAAGATGTACTACATGACTTCTACGATGCGTTAGCTAATAATGATGCTCGTGCTATACGGAAGGTACACATTCCTAAGTCGGATGTGTTTTACGTTAGAGAAGCAATACATAACCGTACTGGTGAGTGGTATACCTTAGACCATGTAGAACGTGCCATGTATCTTGAAGGTATGTTAACCAGGTATGAAGTACTAGATCCAGACAGGGAACGTGAGTATGGATAACTTAAAACTACCAGTAGCCCTTGTAGCTGCAATGGGTATGCAACTAGCAGGAGGTGTATGGTGGGTATCGCAACAAGCTGCCACTATATCGAGCCTTGAAGAGACAGTAGAACAGTTTGCTAGTAAGATGGCTGTAGAGGATAGTGTTAATCTTAAGCGTGATGTCTTAGACAACATGGATTACATTGATGGTGCATTTGCTGAGATAGAAGAGCTATGGGAAGAACAAGAAAGCTTGGCTCTTACGATAAGCAAGATCACTGCCTTACAGCAAAGACTGGCTTTGTTAGAGAACACTATGAAGTTTATGAACCGTGACCACATGAACATGATGGACCCTATGTAATATGGCAACAACTAAAGATGTAGAACGTCTACCCAGTGGTAAGTTAAAGTACCGTGGTGAAACTTACCCAGGGTACAACAAACCTAAGAAGACACCAGGTGCAGCTAAGAAGAGTGCTGTACTAGCTAAGAAGGGTGACGAAGTAAAGGTAGTTCGTTTCGGTGACCCTAATATGAGTATCAAGAAAGATCAGCCTGGAAGACGCAAAAGCTTTCGGGCTAGACACAATTGTGATACAGCTACAGATAAATTTACTGCAAGGTATTGGAGTTGTAAGGCATGGTAAAGAAAGCAAAGAGTAAAGTTAATGCTGCAGGTAATTATACCAAACCGACAATGCGTAAGAACTTATTCAACCAAATCAAATCGGGTGGTAAAGGTGGAAGCCCTGGACAGTGGTCAGCACGTAAAGCGCAGATGCTTGCCAAACAATATAAAGCAAAAGGTGGAGGATACAAAGCATGAGAAGGTACATAAAAAGATTGTGGTGTGCGATTATCAATCGTAAGTGTCACCCAGAATGTGACTGTTGTTAAGTAGATGAAAGCACCACAGAAGTCTTTAAAGAAGTGGGGTGACCAGAAGTGGCGTACCAAGAGTGGTAAAAACTCTACGCAAGGCAGTAATGCTACTGGTGAACGTTACCTCCCTTCTAAGGCTATTAAGTCTCTTAGCAGCAGTGAGTATGCCGCTACAACCAGAGCTAAACGAAAAGGCAAGGCGTCAGGTAAGCAGCATGTATCTCAACCTAAGAAAGTCGCAGAGAAGACTAGACAATTTAGAGCCAACAAAGGTGGTATTGCTAAAAGTCCTAGACAACAAGCTGCAATAGCTGTTAGTATGAAGAAGCGAGGTGTTAAACCGAAAGGAAAGTAATGTCGTTTCTTACTAGCAGTATACCGTACTTCAAAGCGTGGGTACGTAGAGAATACACGAAGAACTTAGAAGAATATCACGGAGAGTTTTTACATTGTATGGTCATAGGTGTAACCACCATGCCAAACAGAACGTTAAGCTTTCAAGTTATATTTACTGGATGTGAGTCAGATTTTGATGACTCAGCTAATGTACACGGTGGTGCAATGTGGGCTAGGATGCCTTTGACTGCACTTGTAGCTGATACGCCATTAGATGAGTGGCCTCAAGAGTTACCACCATATATGGCACAGCCTTGGGATTGTATGTCTCATACGCATTCAGTTTACAAATTAGAGAGGGCAAGTCCTGCTCCTTGGATAGCAAAAGTAGATGGTGAGTTCTACCCTGCCAAGTATTACTTTACGGTAGACTACACAGATAACGAAGTAGCTGATGATCCTGCACAACATAAACAGTCACACGTACTGGAGTTGTTAGATGCAGGTGAGTACACAGGTAACATGGTTGCGTTGCCCAATAATAGAGTGAGAGTAACTCACCCTGCATGGTTTGAAACAGGAGAAGGTGCACCAGACTTTAGACCAAACCAAAACATATATAATTCAAAAGAAGACGTAGACTATGTATGGGATACGCAACGAGTGTTTAACAACTTATACAGTGAGGAAGAATAATGAAGATGAAGAAGAAGGGTTACGCTAAGGGCGGCATGAAGAAAAAGGGCTACTCAATGGGCGGTGCTAATATGAAGAAAAAAGGCATGGCTAAAGGTGGCTTGAAGATGGTCAAAGGTAAAGATGGAAGTATGGTTCCGTTCTATGCTGCTGACGGTAAAGGTAAGATGAACAAGGGTGGTATGCCTAAGAAAAAGAAAAAGGGCATGGCTAATGGCGGTGCTATGATGAAAAAGAAGGGCTACTCAAGAGGTGGTTTCTTAGCACCTGCAGCACGTCCAATTAAAAAGAGTAAGTAATGGCAAAATTTTATGAACAGTACAGAGATGTATTAGAAGCTAACGGATACATTGTAGAAGAAAGTGGGTGTGTTCGTGACTCTATGGGAAACCAAGCAGCAGCAGAAGATGCCTACGGCAATGTGCAATGCAAAGATCCTAACGTAACTGAGTTGTGCAGACAGCAAGAAGCTAAACCTGCAGCTAAAAAGAAAGCAACAAAGAAAGCAGCGCCTGTTGTACAAGATGAAGAGATGGAAGAAGTAGCGGTACGTGCTCGTAACGATAAGGGCCACTACATCAAAGATGATCCTGATACACCAGAGAATGAAGCTTGGACTACTAAGATGGTTAAGAAAGTCAAAGGAAAAGCATAACGGCTATTCCGTATTGTCTCTACTAACCTAACATTATTTATGTATAACTATGTATACCCAAAAAGGTTGGGTTAACATAGGAGCATAAAATGTTTAAACAATTATTTAACAGAATAGTAGAAGCAAGGGCAGAATCAGCTAGACGTAAGATTGCACGTTTGCAACTTTACAATATGACTGACAGAGAACTACGAGACTTAGGTATTGGTAGATGTGATATAGAAAGGGCTATACTATCAGGTAAGGCTCTTTGAAAAACACAATCAGTTCTTTAATGATACTAGGAGTACTTTTGGAGGAGGCTCGTGGATCCAGTAACAATTATCGGTGGTGCAACCGTAGCTTTCAATGCGTTGAAGAAAGGCTTTCAGGTAGGTAAAGACCTACAAGATATGTCAGGACAGTTGACCCAATGGGCAGGTTGCATGAGTGATCTGTCCTACGCTGAACAGAAAAACAAGAACCCTCCTTGGTGGAAAGCACTGAATGGGGGTTCTGTTGAAGCAGAAGCTCTAGAGATATTCACAGCTAAACGAAAAGCTGAAGCAATGAGAAAAGAGCTAAAAGACTGGATTAGTTTTAGTATGGGGCCATCTGCTTGGGATGAGCTTGTAGCTACTGAAGGTAAGATACGTAAGAAGAAGAAAGAGCAAGAGTATCGTAAAGCAGAGATACAAGAAGCAATTGTAACTTGGACTCTCTCAATATTAATAATACTAACTGGAGCAGGTATGCTAGGGTTAATACTTTACATGGTGACATAAATGGCTAGAAACCTAACAGAGAAACAACAGAAGTTCCTTGAAGTCTTGTTTGAAGAAGCAGGGGGAGATGTTGTAAAAGCTAAGAGGCTATCAGGCTATGGTGAACAGTCTAGTACTACCGCCATTGTTGAGTCGTTGAAAGATGAGATAGGTGATCGTACTCGTAGCTACTTTGCACGTACAGCGCCTAAAGCTGCAATGGCTATGGTGGGTGCATTGAGTGATCCAACAGAGCTAGGCATACGAGATAAGATGTCTGCAGCAAAAGACTTGCTTGACAGAGCAGGACTTGGTAAGGTAGATAGAGTAGACGTATCGTCATCTAGCGGTGGCGTATTTATACTACCATCTAAAGAAGGAACAAACGAATAAGTGTAAACCGTGAATCCCTTGGATATTGGGAACTACCTAGACCTCACAAGGGTGCAGAAAGAGACTGGCACGTAATAGCTAGAGTAACTAGAACAATACCGTTTGGTTACGAAGTTGACCCAGACAACGATAAGATACTTCAGCCTATCATTACAGAGCTAGAAGCCTTAGAACTTGCAAAGAAACATCTCATGCAGTACTCTTATAGAGAAGTAGCACTGTGGCTAACAAAACAAACAGGTAGATACATATCTGACGCAGGGCTAAAGAAAAGGGTAGACATTGAGCGAAAACGTAAGAAAGCAGCTACAATTAAACGCAAGCTTGCCAAAAGGCTCCAAGAAACGCTACAAGAGATCCAAAAGCTCGAAGAAGAATGTATTGGAGCCTACACAAACAAGTCAAGCGAAGCCAGAGCCTGAACTACAAGTTGTAGCAGCCGAAGTAAAAGCGCCTGAGTTTGACGTTGACATTGCTCAAGAAGTAGTGTTTAAACCAAACCCAGGACCACAGACAAGCTTCTTATCCGCATCTGAAAGGGAAGTCTTGTATGGTGGGGCAGCAGGTGGTGGTAAGAGTTTTGCGATGCTTGCTGACCCACTTCACGGTTTGAACGATCCAAACTTTAGTGGTCTACTTGTCCGACATACTACAGAAGAACTTAGGGAACTCATACAGAAGAGTCAAGAACTTTACCCTAAAGCTATTCCTGGTATCAAGTGGAGTGAACGTAAGTCACAGTGGATTGCACCTAGAGGTGGTAGACTGTGGATGTCTTACTTAGATAAAGACATGGACGTTACACGATACCAAGGACAAGCGTTTAACTGGATTGGCTTTGACGAACTTACACAGTGGCCTACACCTTACGCTTGGGATTACATGAGGTCACGACTTCGTTCAGCGTTTAGTTCTCAGCTAGGTTTGTATATGCGAGGAACTACTAACCCTGGAGGTAACGGACACCAGTGGGTCAAGAAAATGTTTATTGATCCTGCCCCTGCCAATGATCCTTTTTGGGCAACGAACATTGAAACTGGTGACACTATAAGATTCCCTAAAGGGCATAGCCGTGAAGGTGAACCCTTATTTAGGCGTAGGTTTATACCTGCTAGTTTGTTTGACAATCCATACCTAGCAGACAGTGGTGACTACGAAGCAATGCTACTATCATTGCCTGAGCACCAAAGAAAGCAGTTACTAGAAGGTAACTGGGATATTAACGAAGGGGCAGCATTTCCTGAATTTAACAGAAGCATACACGTTGTGGAACCTATCGACATACCTAGTGGATGGGCTAAGTTTAGAGCTTGCGACTATGGTTACGGTTCCTACACTGGAGTACTCTGGTTCGCTGTATCACCAAGTGAACAACTGGTTGTTTACAGAGAGCTATATTGTTCTAAAGTTACAGCTACTGATCTAGCAGATATGATACTAGAGGCAGAGGCTGAAGATGGTACTATAAGATACGGTGTACTAGATTCATCCCTCTGGCATAAAAGAGGTGATACTGGCCCATCACTTGCAGAGCAAATGAACATGAAGGGTTGCCGTTGGCGTCCATCAGATCGCTCTCGTGGCTCTAGGGTTGCAGGTAAGAACGAGATACACCGTAGGTTGCAGGTGGACGAGTTCACTGAAGAGCCAAGGCTTGTGTTCTTTTCCACCTGCACGAATACAATAGCGCAAATCCCTGCGATTCCGCTAGACAAGAAGAACCCTGAAGACGTAGACACCCACGCTGAAGATCACTTGTATGACGCTCTACGTTATGGTATAATGACCAGACCTAGAAGTTCTATATGGGATTACAACCCTGCAACACAACGCTCTGGCTTTCAGATGTCAGACTCAACTTTTGGATACTAAATAAATGGCTGAAATAGATGATCTAGCATTTGAAACAGATGATGTTATTGCTGCAGAGAAGCAAGAAGATACACTTTTTGATAATGTAAGCAATGTAGTTACATTTGTTAATGACCGATTCAAACGTGCAGAAGATGCTCGTAACGCTGATGAAGAACGGTGGCTAAGAGCCTACAGAAACTATCGTGGTGTGTACGGACCAGATGTACAGTTTACTTCTACTGAAAAGTCAAAAGTATTTGTTAAGGTTACTAAGACTAAAACCTTAGCAGCATACGGACAAATTGTAGATGTATTGTTTGGTAACAATAAGTTTCCACTTACAATCAACCCATCTGTTTTACCTGATGGGGTAGCTGATGCTGTTCATATTAATATTGATCCCAATGCTGAACAAGCTACAGGAATACTGCGTGATTCTTTTACAAAAGAAACTACAAAGCCTTACCTCATAGGACCAGACACTGAGTTAAAGCCAGGTGAAACTATGACTGAGCTTAGACGTAGGCTAGGTCCAGTTGAAGATAAAGTTGCACCTGTATCCGAAAAGATAATCGAAGGTGATGGTACAACACCTGCTACAGCTACATTCCATCCTGCAATGATTGCATCTAAAAAGATGGAAAAGAAAATACACGATCAGTTACAAGAGAGTGGCGCATCTAAACATTTACGAAGCATGGCATTCGAGATGGCATTGCTAGGCACAGGTGTAATGAAAGGACCATTCGCTGTAGATAAAGAGTATCCCAATTGGAATGATGAAGGTGAGTATGATCCTCTTATTAAAACTGTACCATCTACTAATCATGTAAGTGTGTGGAACTTCTACCCTGACCCTGTAGCTTCTTCTATGGATGATGCTGAGTACGTAATTGAAAGACACAAGATGTCTCGTAATCAGTTACGTGCATTGAAAGGTAGACCTTACTTTATTGATGAAGCTATTGAGAATGCAATAGACTCAGGACCAGACTATGTGCGTAAGCATTGGGAAATGAAGATGGAGGATGATGATACTGCTCCTTCAGATACTGAGCGTTGGCAAGTTCTAGAGTTCTGGGGTTACGTAGATACAGATATTCTAGAAGAGAACGGTATCAACATTCCTGCTGATATGAAAGAGTTAGATGAATTAAGTGCTAACCTTTGGGTAGTAAACGGTAAAGTAATTCGTTGTGTACTTAATCCATTCAAACCTGCACGTATACCTTACTATGCAGTACCTTATGAGCATAACCCATACAGCTTCTTTGGTGTAGGTATTGCTGAAAATATGGATGATACACAAACATTGATGAACGGTTTCATGCGAATGGCTGTTGACAATGCTGTATTATCTGGTAATCTTCTTATTGAGATAGACGAAACTAACCTAGTTCCAGGTCAAGATATGTCAGTATATCCTGGCAAAGTCTTTCGCAGACAAGGCGGTGCACCTGGTCAAGCTATCTTTGGCACTAAGTTTCCAAACGTTGCAGGTGAAAACATGCAGCTATTTGATAAGGCAAGGGTATTAGCAGATGAATCAACTGGTTTTCCATCTTTCGCTCATGGTCAAACAGGCGTTACAGGTGTGGGCCGTACTGCTTCTGGTATTAGTATGCTTATGTCTGCTGCCAACGGTAGTATTAGGACTGTTGTAAAGAACGTAGATGATTATCTTATTGCTCCTATAGGTAGGGCATTCTTTGCATTCAACATGCAGTTTGACTTTGATGAAGGTATACGTGGTGACTTAGAAGTAAAAGCTAACGGTACTGAAAGCCTCATGGCTAACGAAGTACGTAGCCAACGCTTGATGCAATTCTTACAGGTAGCTTCTAACCCAATGTTAGCACCTTTTGCTAAGATGGATTACATTGTACGAGAGATCGCTAAGAGCATGGATCTAGACCCTGATAAAGTTACAAACTCTATGGCAGATGCAGCAATACAAGCTGAGATAATGAAAGCATTTCAACCACCGCCTCAAGCACCTCAAGCACCTGTTCCTACAGAAGAAGGTGCACCACAGCCAGAGCAAGCCCCTGCAGGTGCAGACGCACAAGATCAAACAGGTGCAGGTGGAGGTAACATAGGTACAGGTGTAGCTCCTGCTCCAGGTGAACAAGGGTTTAGTGGTAATGTCGCTTAAAGCTTTTGTAAATAATAAAGCACAGTGGGATGCATTCTGTGAAGAACTAGACATTTTAATTCTTGAGCAACAAAGAAGACTAGAGCAATCAGAGGTGGCAATAGACTTACACCGTTGTCAAGGTTCCATTTCTACACTTAGAAGACTAAAATATTTGAGGGATAAAGTTAATGGCTCTAAATGAAGACGATCAAATGCAAGCAGTGTTTATATCTACACGACAACCTGTAGAAGTAGACCCAGTGTCAGGTAATGAAGTACCCCCAGGCTCCTTACCTGAAGAAGTAAGAGATGATATTCCTGCACAACTAAGTGAAGGTGAGTATGTAGTACCTGCTGATGTTCTTCGTTTTTATGGCATGAAGTTTTTTGAAGACTTAAGAGAAACAGCTAAGATTGAATTAGCTCGTATGGATGCAGAAGGACGTATTGGTGGTGAACCAGTAGAGCCAATGCAACAAGATGACTTAACTCCTGAAGAGATGGCTGAGATTGAAAACATGACTATGGCTGTTGGTGGCTTTGCTACACAACAACCTACACAATCTACGCAGCCTGATCCGTACCAACAACAGCAGATGATGTATCGACAAGGTGCACCTGTTGCTATGGGTAACGCAGGTTATGATGGAGGTGGTCAAGTAAGAGGTTATAACAGTTCAAGTGTAGTAACTCCTCCCCCACCTCCAGTTGCCCCACCTCCTCCAGTAACACCTGTACCTGCTAATACTCAGGCGCAGTTAGACTTCTCACAGTTTGGTGCAGGGTTTAGTTTTTCACCACAGGCACAAGATAATTTAGAACAAATAAGTCAAGCTGCATCCCCAACACCTGAGTTTACTCCTGTCACTATGTATGGTCCTAATAATGGTAAACCTGTAGTTGAAGCTAAAACATTAGAGCAGTACAATAAACTACTAGCAGAAGGATATACTCTAACACCTCCTGTTATTGATAATGATAATGGAGGTGGTGGTGAAGACGAAGACCCACCAGATCCTACAGCTTGGGCTGACGGTTTAGACTTTACAGATGGTGAGGCAGTACAGGCTTCTGTAAATGATATGCTAGGAGTTACAGAGGGTGATAAAACCATTGCAGGTGTAAGCCTGATAGGTGCTGCATTTACAGGTATAAATAGAGCAACAGGTGTTGCACGTTCTCGTGCACTAGCAGATATGATAAAAGATATTAATCCTGAGCTATCTGAAGCACTACACAATCAAATAAATTCTGTTGTTGAAAAAAGTACATTCCTAAAGTTTATTCCAGATGAAGTCATTGACGGTGATCAAATACTAAGTCAGTTACAAGATAAGTATGGATCTACTAAACCGTCAATTTTGACATCTATGGCTACGCTGTTTCACGGAGCAAAACCTAAGCCTAAACCTAAGCCTCCTGAAGAGTCTGGCGGTGGAGGATCTGGAATCAGCAGTGGTAGTACTGGCGAATCACAAGCTCCTGCAGAATTTGGACAATTTGATGATATGACTGTAGAAGAAAGAGCAGACGCTGTTGAAGAATTAACAGGAGTTGAGGTATCAGGAGAACAACAGGCTGCAGGTGATACACCACCAAGTGAAGAAGAAAGTTCTACAACAAGTTCAGGAACTATATTTAATGAAGGTGGACTAGCAAGTAAAACTAAAAAGAAGAAAAATAAAAAGTAATTCCATATAACTATAAGGCTACCCAGTTTAATTACTGGCCCCACATAAGGAGAAAACAAAATGGCTGAAGTAGAACAAGTAGAGGTGCATTCCGCATCTCATTCACGTAACCAAGCAAGAATCAATAAGGATGAAGCAGAGCTACGTGAGATACTAAAAGAAGCAGGGTATACACAGGAAGATGAAACCCAAGAAGAAACTGCTGAAGCTAAACCCGATAGCAAAGAGCCTGAAGCTAAACCAGTTCAGGCAGAAAGTAATACCAAACAAAAAGAAGAACCCAAAGCAGAAGCACAAGAAGCAGATGACGATGCAGACCTAAGTGCTGAAGAGAAGACTTTCAAGCAACGCTACGGTGACATCAGGCGGCATATGAAAGATAAAGAACAAGAGTGGAAACTCAGGTTCGAGAAGCTAGAGTCACAGCTAGAGTCTGCAACTAAGAATGAGCTTGTACTACCTAAATCTGAAAAAGAGATAGAAGCTTGGTCTAAGAAGTATCCTGATGTAGCAGGTATAGTAGAAGCTATAGCTGACAAGAAAGCACAAGAGCGTTCATCAGATATAGACAAGCGACTGAAGGAAGTTGAAGAGCTAAGAGTTACAGCTAAACGTGAAAAAGCTGAAGCTGAACTATCAGCACTTCATCCTGACTTTACTGATATACGTGCTGATGATGTATTCCATGAGTGGGCTAAGGAACAGCCTAAGTGGGTACAAGATGCTTTGTATGAGAATGTAGATGATGCTAAGTCTGTATCTCGTGTAATAGACTTATATAAAGCAGACAAAGGTATTACAACTAAAGAGAAGAAACCTGTCAAAGATAAAGGAGCAGCTTCCTCTGTAACAACAAAACGTACTACAATACCTAGCGACAATGAAGAGTCCAAGTATATTAGAGAATCTCAGGTTGCTAATATGTCTATCAAAGAATACGAAAAGCGTCAGGACGAAATAATGGATGCCCAACGCTCAGGAAAGTTTATTTATGATATGTCAAGAAAATAGTTGACAAAACTGATTTCATAAGTAAAACTATGGCATATACACCATAACTGTGTGTATGCTTTAACAAGCACTAGCCACAAAAAGACTTACCTCAAAGTATAGGCCCAGACCAGACTAGTAGGCCAACCAGTCTGTAAACTGACTACCCTAACACCAAGAGCCTCTTTATAGTGGGTATGTAGTGTAAATTTTCACGCCATATCTATAAGGAGATTTAACTATGGCTATAGCAGTTGCCTCTGGCAAAAGCGGATTTGACGGCAATTTCAGCCCGATTATCTATTCCAAACAAGCACAGATTGCTCTAAGAAAAGCATCTGTTGCAAACGCAATCACTAACAACTCCTACTTCGGAGACATTGCAAACCAAGGTGATGTAGTTCGTATCCAGAAAGAGCCTGATGTAACAGTCAACGCTTTGGAGCGTAAAACTGCAATCTCCGTAGAAGACTTAGATGACAGTGAGTTTTCTCTAACCATTGACAAAGCTAACTACTTTGCTTTTAAAATGGATGACATCGAAGATCAATTCTCATCAGTTGATTTCGTTAGCCTAGCTGCAGACAGAGCAGCATACAAAATGGCTGACGCAATGGATGCAGACTTACTTCAGTATATGTCAGGTCACTCTGGTGCAGGTGCAATTACTACTACCGTTTCAGGTACAGCACAGCACCCAACATCAGGTGAAATAAACGGTGAATTTCTAAAGGCTAACCGTTTAGATGCGTCTGACATTGGACACATCACAACATCAGCATCAAGTGGTACAACTGGTGACTCCATTCCTCTAGCTGCACGTCTTCCAGGCGCAACAGCGTTGTCAACATCTGTGACATCTCCGTTGACTGTGATTGCACGTATGGCTCGTCAGATGGATACAGCAAATGTTGACTCACGAGGCAGATGGCTTGTAGTTGACCCAGTGTTCATGGAAATCTTAAAAGACGAAGATTCACGTTTATTAAATGCTGACTACGGTGGAGCAGGTCTACAAAATGGACTAGCTGTAAACAACTTACACGGCTTCCGACTTTATGTATCTAACAACTTACCTGCTAAAGGTACAGGTGCAGGTACATCAGGTGCGACTGCCCAAGACGATCATTACGGTGTTATCTTGGCAGGTCAGGAAGATGCGGTTGCTTCTGCAGAGCAGATCAACAAAGTTGAAAACTACCGTGATCCAGACTCATTTGCAGACATTGTACGTGGTATGCACCTATATGGAAGGAAAATTCTCCGTCCACAAGCATTGGTGTCAGCTATTTACAACGCTGCTTAATACTAAATATACTGTTGGGCGAGCTATGTCAAGCTTGCCCTTCAGCTTATATAACAGTAGGATAACTCTATGGCTACTTATGTCACACTAGTAAATGAATTGCTAAGACGTATGAACGAGGTCACACTTGATACTGCAGGTGATGGCTTTGATTCTGTAAGAAACGTGCAAGCTTTAGCTAAGGACGCAGTAAATAGTAGCATTAGACTTATTCTACAGGATGGTCAGGAGTGGCCTTTCCTCAAAACAACTTTTACACAAGCTCTTACTGTAGGCACAAGACAGTATGATTTTCCTGCAGACTATTCTAGTACAGACTGGGATACATTCTATCTTAAGAAACTAAGCTCCGAAAACAACAGTCCTATGCCATTAAGTGTAATATCTTATGAGCAGTATATACAGAATGTACGTCCATCAGATGATACAGGTGATCAAGTAAATGGAGATGGACCTCCTGCACTAGTGTATCAAACACTAGGTACAGCTTTTGGTGTTAGCCCCATACCTAATGCAGCATATGAAATAGAGTATGTGTATTGGAAATTTCCTACAGACTTAACTGCATTTAATGATGTATCAATTATACCAGATAGGTTTAAGCACGTAGTTATAGACGGTGCTATGATGTTTATGATGCGTTTCCGTAGCAATGAACAAAGTGCTGCCATGCATCAGAATAACTTTGAAGATGGCATCAAGACAATGCGTAGAGTTTTAATTGATGATACTTTATTTGTACGCTCTACTGTTGTAGGTGATTCAAGGACAAGTTCATTTACTAGTGGTGTATAATGGCTGATAATCTAGCTTCCTTCAAAGTCTTCTGTCAAGGAGGTCTTAACACTAGTAGGGATGTGCTTTCTCAAGGTGAGACACAGCCTGGATCAGCTATATCATTACTTAACTACGAACCTGCTGTTACTGGTGGCTACAGAAAGATAAGTGGCTTTGCTAATAATTATGGCACAGTTACAGGTACAGGAAGTGTATTAGGTGTAGCTGTAGCTGACGGTATAAATGATGGCGTACTAGCTTGTAGAAAACCTTCATCAGGTAACAACTACCTACACAAATGGAATAACTCTAGTTCAGCTTGGGATGCTGTAACGACTGCAGGTTCTCCTACAATGGTAGGGGTAACTAAAGTAAGATTTTCAAGGTTTAACTTTGCTACTCCAAAGGTTGTACTGACAGATGGAATAAACCCTGCAGCTACGTATGATGGTACAAATTACACGCAGCTAACTCACGCTAACGCACCTACTGATCCAAAGTACTCTGCAATATTTCAAAATCATTTATTCTTAGCAGGTGACCCTGCTCATCCAACAAAGCTATTCTTTAGTGCACCACTAGATGAAACAGACTTTGCTCCAGGTCAAGGCGCAGGAGTTATAAATGTAGGTTTTCCTGTAGTTGCAATTAAATCTTTTAGGAATGAGCTATTTATATTTGGCTCTACTAATATCAAAAAGCTAGGTGGTACTGCATTAGCTAACTTTGTACTACAAACTGTTACTGATGATTTAGGATGCCTAGCTACAGATAGTGTTATAGAGATTGGTGGTGACTTACTATTTCTATCTCAAGATGGTTTACGCCCTATCTCAGGTACAGCAAAGATTGGTGACGTTAATTTAGAAACAGTATCAAAAGACATTCAATCTATCTTTACAGATATTGTATTTGATATTGACCTTGATGGTCTTAATGCTGTAGTAATTAGACAAAAGACACAATTCAGGTACTTCTTTGCGGCTTCAGACTCTCAAGGTATTATAGGTGGTTTTAGGCAGACACCTAACGGATTACAGTTTGAGTATAGCCAAATGCTAGGTATCACAGCTACTTGTGCGTCTAGTGGTTACATAGGTCAGAATGAAATTGTTTTACATGGTACTTCAGAAGGTAAGGTACAACAACAAGAAGTAGGTAATAACTTTGATGGTAACCCAATACTAAGTGTGTTTCAGACACCTTTCTTTCATATGCAAGACCCAGAGCAACGCAAAGTATTTTACACTGTAGCTACATACTTACGCTCTGAAGGTGACAACTCCATCGTAATGTCGGCTGTGTATGACTATGCAGATGTAGAGACACTAAACCCAACTAACTTTAATTTATCTACTGCAGGTGCTGCAGCTTTCTATAATGAGGCTACATATAATAGCACTGCAATATTTGATGGTAATCCATCCCCAGTACAAAGAACTAATATATCAGGATCAGGTAAATCAGCATCTTTAAAATACGTAACTAATGACACAAGTGCATCACACAGTATCCAAGGTCTAGTGATTACATTTGGAGTAGGAGACAGGTTGTAACATGGCAGGTTATTCAAGACAATCAGCAGCAGACATTATCGCTAATGCGGTTATTAAAGCTGCACCAGTAAACGCAGAGTACAATGCTCTAAGAGATACTTTTGCTTTAGCTACTGGACACAAGCATGACGGTAGCTCTACTGAAGGTGGTTACGTACCTCTAATAGCTGACAGTGATGCCTTAAACAAAGTTGTAATAGATACTACTAACAATAGAATAGGTTTCTTTAGTGAAGTAGGTGGGGCTGCAGTAGAGCAAGTACGTATACAAGACGGTGCTATTGTTCCTGTAACTGATGATGACATTGACATTGGTAGCTCTTCACTTAAATTTAAAGACCTGTATGTAGACGGTGTAGGTTACATCGACTCTGTTACAGTAACTGGGGCAGCTACGTTTTCTAACATAGACATTAACGGTGGTGCAATAGACGGTGCAACGATAGGTGCAGCATCTGCAGGTGCAGCTACCTTTACTGACCTTACTGCTACAGGTACTACAACAGTAACTACAGCAGATGTAAACGGTGGTAACATTGACGGCACTATAATAGGTGCTTCTACAGCAGCAGCAGGTACATTCACCGCACTAACCGCTACAGGAACAACAACTGTAACAACTGCAGATATAAATGGCGGTAACATAGATGGTACAATTATTGGTGCTTCTAGTGCTGCAGCAGGTAGCTTTACAACTGTATCGACAACTGGACAAGCTACATTGGCAAGCGTTGATGTTAACGGTGGTAATATTGACGGCACTATTATCGGTGCGTCAAGTGCTGCTGCTATAACAGGTACAACTATTACAGCAAGTAGTAACTTTGCAGGTAATATTACAGGTAATGTTACAGGTAACGTGTCGGGTAATATTACTGGAGATGTAACAGGTGATCTTACAGGAAACGTAACTGCAGGTTCTGGTACATCTACATTTACTAACGTAACAGTCAACGGAACACTGGACGTTACAGGTACAACAATTGCTAACGTTACAGATCCTAGTAATGCACAAGATGCTGCGACTAAAAATTATGTTGATACAGAAGTATCTGCACTTGTAGACTCAGCACCTGGAACTCTAAACACACTCAACGAACTAGCTGCAGCTATCAACGATGATGCAAGTTTTAGTACAACAATTACAAATAGTATAGCTGCCAAGCTACCACTTGCAGGTGGTACAATGAGCGGTGCTATAGCTATGGGTACAGCTAAGATTACAGGCTTGGGTGATCCAACAGCTAATCAAGATGCAGCAACTAAAAAGTATACAACAGATACATTCTTACCATTAGCAGGTGGCACTCTAACAGGTGCAGTAGCAGCAGGTAGTAATAAAATTACCGCTACTTATACACCAAGCGCAAGTTCAGATCTCACAACTAAGACATACGTTGATGGTATTGTTGGCTCAAGCACTGCAGCAGCAACATCAGCTACAGCAGCCGCTTCAAGTGCTACAGCCGCTGCCTCAAGTGCAACTGGTGCAGCAAACAGTGCAACAGCAGCAGCTTCTAGTGCAACCTCTGCAGCAGCCAGTTTTGATTCGTTTGATGACAGATACCTTGGTGCTAAGTCATCTGCTCCTAGCACAGACAATGACGGTGATGCTCTTCAGGTAGGAACTCTCTATTTTAACACTACCTCAAACTCTATGCAGGTATACGGTGGCTCTGGTTTTACTGCTGCAGGTTCATCAGTAAACGGAACTACATCAAGACAAACTTATACAGCCACAAGTAATCAAACTACATTTAGTATAACCTATGACGCAGGTTTTGTAGATGTTTATCTCAACGGTGTAAAACTTTTATTAGGTACAGATTTTACCGCTACATCAGGTACAGCAGTTGTACTGGCATCAGGTGCTACAGCAGGAGATATTGTAGACATTGTAGCTTATGGAACGTTTACTCTAGCTACACACTATACTAAAACAGAAGCTGATGATCGTTATCTACTAGAGTCAAATAACCTATCTGATTTAACCAGTGCCGCAACAGCCCTTACTAATTTAGGTGTAACCTCTACAGCAGCAGAACTTAATATACTTGACGGTGTTACTTCAACAGCTACGGAGCTTAACTTACTTGACGGTGTAACAGCTACAACTGCTGAGTTAAATTATGTTGATGGCGTAACATCAGCAATACAAACACAGATCGATACAAAAGCTGCTATTGCAGGGCCAACATTTACAGGAACTTTAACTGCTCCTACCATAAATGCTTCAACTGCTTTACAAATAGGTGGCGTAGCAATAACATCAACAGCAGCAGAACTAAATATACTTGATGGTGTTACAGCGACTGCTACTGAATTAAATTATGTAGACGGTGTAACCTCTGCAATACAAACCCAATTAGACGCTAAAGCAACAACTGGTAAAGCAATTGCTATGGCAATGGTATTTGGATAATAAAGGAGTTTTTTAATGGCAAATCCAAATGTAGTCGCAGTAAGCAGTATCTCAGCTAAAACAGTTCTAGATGCTGATGTTGCTGCAAGCGCAGTTAGTTTACTAACGTGTGCATCAGATAAATTATGTAAAATTAATTCGTTAATTATAGCTAACATAGATGGCACTAACTCTGCTGATATATCTGTGTGGATTACAGCATCAAGTGTAGACTATTATATAGCTAAAGGTATTACAGTTGCAGCAGGTAGTACTTTACTACCCATAGATAAGAACATGGGGCTGTACTTGGTTGAGGGTGACATACTCAAAATACAAGCAAGTGCAGCAGGAGACTTGTCTGCTGTTCTTTCATATGAAGAGATTGATGACGCTTAATGAAAGCATTTGGTAACATTGCTAAAGATAGTGAGATCAGGGCAGTGGCCTCTGGTTCTTTAACTAATGGTGCATCTGTTATTGTTAATGCAGATAATACTGTAAGTGTTGTTGCAGAAACTTCTTTTTCAGAAACTCTAGGATCTGATGTTACTTTTAATGCTGCTAGTACATCTCAGGTAGCAAATGCATTTGATAGTACAAACAACAAAGTTGTTGTAGCTTACAAAGACAATGGTAATAGCGGTTATGGTCATGCTAGAGTTGGTACGGTAGACTCTTCAGATAATTCTATTTCTTGGGGTACAGAAGTTACCTTTAGAAGTTCTGAAGTTCAGTATATTTCTGCTTGTTTTGACTCTGCAAACGGAAAAATAGTTATAGCTTACCAAGACTTTGGTGATAGTCAAAAAGGTAAGGCTATTGTAGGAACAGTAAGTGGAACTGACATATCTTTTGGCTCTTCGGTTGAATTTCAAAGTGGAGAAACAACATGGATTAATGCTGTTTATGATATTAGCGCATCTAAAGTAGTTATAGTCTATAGGAATTCAGGTGGTGATGGTAAAGCCATAGTTGGAACAGTAAGTGGTACGAGTATTTCTTTTGGGTCTATAGCAAGTACAGGACATGGTGCTCTTCAAGGATCGGCTGTCTATCATGCAGCAGCAGAAAGAATTGTTGCAGCAGGAAAAATAAATAACTCCACTGCTAGTTCCGCAGTGGGGGCTGTAAGTGGTACAAGTATAAGCTTTGGAAGTGCAGTTGCATATGGAACATCTAGCGCACAAAAAAATAATAATAAAATTGCATATGACAGTGCCTCAGAAAAAGTAGTTGTATTTTATAGGGATGAAGGTGTCAGCGGTTACGGAAGAGCTTCTGTAGGTACAGTGGACGCATCAGACAACTCCATTGCTTTTGCCACAGCAGTGACAGTTACCACAGACTCAGTTGACATGGTTGGTGTACAAGGTTTTAGTTCAGGTGGTCAAATAATATTTTTATACTCTGATACGACTAATACTAAAGGGGATTTAAAAGTAGGAACGATTTCAGGGACAACTCTTTCTGTTGGCAGTGAATTAAATGTGCGTGATGGAGGTAATACAAATTACTGGGGGCTTTGTGAAGATACTACTAATGACAGATTAGTGATTGCTTATGAGGGAGCTAGTAGTCATGGTATATCTAATGTTTACAATCCTGCTTTTTCAGTAACCAACATCACCTCAGAAAACTTTATAGGTTTTTTAGACGGTAAAAGCAAAAGCATCTCAGAATCAATAGGATCAGCTACTGTTTTTAATACCGCAAACTCTGAAAATATAGCTTCTGCTTATGATAGTACTAATAGTAAGGTAGTAGTCTTTTCTAAAGATGGAGGATCTCCTGATAATTTAGAAGCAGTGGTAGGCACTGTATCTAACGGATCTATTTCTTTTGGTAGCGCAGCAGAATTTCATGCAGGGGGTGGTGAATACATAGCAGCAGCTTTTGATAGCTCTAATGGAAAATTTCTTGTTGTTTATAAAAAAACGTCAGATAATTATTTATACTCAAAAGTAGGTACTGTATCAGGAACAAGTATTAGTTTTGGTAGTGAAGCAGCCGTAGATACAACTGGCTCTACAGGGGGGTCAACAGTAACTTTTGACAGTACTAATAATAAAATAGTAGTTTCATATACTGTAGGTTCTTTTGGATATGCTAAAGTAGGTACTATATCTGGAACAAGTATTAGTTATGGAAGTAGAGCAACTTTTGAAAGTGCAAGTATTGGTGCAATTGACTCAACTTTTGATACAGATAATGGTAAGGTTGTTATTGCTTATTCAGATCAAGGTAATTCTACTTATGGTACTGCTGTTATAGGTACAGTTTCTGGTACAAGTATTTCTTTTGGAACACCTGTAGTATTTGAAAGTGCCGCTACTGACCCTTCTATAAATTACATAGGTTCAAGCAAAGTTTTTATTGGCTCTAAGGTAGGTGGAGGGACAGGTACAAGAGATGGTAAGGGTATTGTTGGGACAGTGAGCGGAACGTCTATATCCTTTGGTTCTGCTGTAGTTTTTGAAAGTGACGATGTCCGATTTGTTTCTTCTGTGTATCACTCTGCTGCTGATAAGGTTATAGTTTTTTATCAGGATAATGGTAACTCTGATTATGGCTCATATGTGATAGGTACTATATCAGGAACTTCTGTAAGCTTTACAAGTTCTGCTGTGTTTGAAAGTGCAAAAGTCAGTTATGTCTCATCGGTTTATGACAGCAACGATGAGAGAGCAGTTGCTTTTTATAGGGATGAAGGGGATAGCAGTAAAGGAACATCTATAACTTACAGACCAAGCTTTACAAAAAGCACTACAGTATTAGATGGTGTTAGTACCTCAATTAAAACGGCAAACTCAATATCAAGAAGTCAAAGCGGTTTAACTGCAGGGCAAACATATTTTGTGCAAACAGATGGCACACTTGGAACAACAGCAGCAAACCCCTCAGTAACAGCAGGGACTGCTATATCAGCTACGGAACTAATAGTGAAAGGTTAAACAATGAAAACTATCGTAGAAACATCAACTAAATTATGTAAGTATTTACTTGCAGATGATGTAACAATCACAGCGACATCAGACAATATCACAGTAGGAGATCCTGCTCAGTTTATTATCTCTGATTTAAACAGTGGCAACACGACTATTACTGAGAACGTGACCAACGCTCCAAAAGATTGGACAGGCAACAAGTATAAACTAGATGGCACAACTTGGTCAGCTAATCCTGATTGGGTAGATCCAGAAGCGGATGACGGAGAATAAAAGC
>Ga0208791_1000053_pt1 | contig 57598 bp, 56 predicted proteins | sample 11_taG_FD_184084 | JGI IMG/M metagenome (GOLD analysis project Ga0208791, IMG submission 184084) | Marine viral communities from the Subarctic Pacific Ocean - 11_ETSP_OMZ_AT15265 metaG (SPAdes) (version 2) | ecosystem: Environmental > Aquatic > Marine > Oceanic | place: Pacific Ocean | collected...
CACATTGGACAGTAGCGTGTCACGAAACGTTTTCTTATCCTTGTCGCCCACGTAGTCGAGTCGCTCGGACATGTTGGCCAGTACCTTGTATAGCCGCTTGTGTATGTCGGACATGGCCTCGGTCACACGTGACTGCATCACATCAGCATACGACTGCATGGCACTGTCGAAACAACTCTGTGCTTCGGTATCGACATCGAGCCGCCAGTCGGCCACGTCAGCCACAGGTGAACACGTTAGCTTGACGCCGAACTTGTCACGTACCTGCCACGACGGTGGGTACTCATTCTCGTCGAACATGTCACCGAGCCGCGTGCGTGCCGATATGACCTCGAAATCGTACTCGTCGATAAACTCGTTGACCAATGTATCGAACTGGCCAATGAGCACGGACATGTCAGCCACGTAGTCAGGGTAACCTGCGGTCATGATGATGCGCGTGCCGCTGTCGTTCCACGGGAGTGTATAGCTGTAGTGTGTCGAGCGTATGGTGCTCTGCAATTTCTTGATCTGGTCGAGCTTGGCACAACCTGTCAACAAGTTCTTGTGCACGGTCGCAGCGTCGCGGTCGGCATTGTGGTCGCTGTTCACTTTGGTACTGGCACGCTTGTCTTTCTTGCGAGCAGTCCACACGGACATGTTCAGGTCAATGGCCAGTGTACGTGCAGCCAGTGTAGGCACTTCTACTTTCGGGGTTTCGATTTGGTAGTTCATTGGTAATTACTCCTGTTGTGTTACGTTAGTTTTGTTTAGCGTTATTGAGACTTACATTCGCAAGTCGTAATGCGTTCGATGCAATCTCAAGGTTACTCAGTGCAGTATAGAAATGGCATTGCGCCTCTGTCGCGCCGTAGGCATCTATGTCGTCGAGCGCCTCATTACACAATAGCGCACGTTTCAGGTCGTAGACATAATTGGCCACCTCCCATAACTCCATTTCTTCGGTTGTATCTATAAGACTACTCATCGTGGGACACGGTGGTGTTGGGGTTACTGTTTCGGCTTCGTGTTGCTCCAACGCTTTGAACTCGTCGGCTAGCTCTGTGTCGATCCAGTCGATGGTGCTGTTGTCGTTTTGGTCTTGCATGGTAATTACTCCTGTTGTGTTACGTTAGTTTTTTAGGGCGATCACCCTTAGTTATAATCGGGGTCAGGGTATTCAAATACAACAAGTGGCTCACCGTTGAATGTCACGTGCTTGGTGGCCTCGTTAGTTACGTCCGGTACCGTTGTGCCGTTGCTAGCGATACCGAGTTCAATACGTTCTTGGTCTTGCATGGTAATTACTCCTGTTGTGTTACGTTAGTTTTTTAGGGTGACCGCCCTAAATTTTGATGTGCTTGATATAGGCACAGGTCAACACGTGGATTTACCACGTGAAAAGACATTATATCAAATAACGAAGGGTATGTCAAGTGGGGTAAAAGTAGCTAATTTAAGCGAATGTTCCATAATGTTCCATAATGTGCCGTAACGGGTTTTGTAAGTCCTTGATTATACAGTAATGTTCCAATGTTCCATTTTAAGGTCAGGGAATGGTGGTGGGTAAACCTGCTTGTAGAGGGAAGAACATTCTCGTTTTATTTTAAATTATTTTTCCCAGATACATATAATTTTATAAAAAAGGAACATTACAAAATAGAACAATATATAAACAAAAACGTTACGTACTTTTCGCTCGCAGCATAGTTTGCAGTATCTTAGTGCAAGTCTCGTTTTGTGACCTCCACTTGGAACATTACCGGAACATTAGGGGGTTTTTTGGAACATTACAATGGAACATTACAAATTAAAATTTAGCGGTTGTTGTCACGTGATAATGTTCCCTGCGGCATTCTATGAAACTTAGGGTGATCACCCTAAAATTCGTTGTCACGTGATGTCACGCTGAGTGGGAACTGGCCTCACCCCCGCATGTTTACACAACACGCAACGCTTATCGGGAACTGGTTTCACACCGACTTGTGGGCACGACACGCAACGCTTGTAGGGAACTGGTTTCATACTCCCGTACGGGAGTTGGGGTGACTTTCTTGAGGCCAAAAAAAAGGCAAGCCCGAAGGCTTGCCCAGATGTTGCAGTGTGTTACTTGTCGGTTGCCGTGTTGATCTTCGGTAGCAATTCGATGATGCGATCTACCAATTCAACAATCTGTTTAACGTCTACTGTTGGATCGTTAATATCGCCGTAGACTTCGCGCAATTTTTGCGCTTCGTGCACATAGTTAAGCAGTCTGGCCGGCTTAGGCGTTTTATCCTTTTTGCCCGCCGGTGCCCGCCGTGCTAATCCCTCTTTAAACAGCTTGATATAACCGCGTTGGATGCCGTTAATGAATGCCGCGTACTCGCTATAATCGCCCGTCTTATCAACTAGGTTACCGCGTCTGTCTTTGACCTTCCAACTAAACCGCATCGCGTCTAATTCCTTTTTAGTCAATTCCAGATCAGCGCGGAATTTGGCTTTGTTGTATCCGTGTTGACCTATTAGTATTGCGTGCTTTCTATCATCGCCTAAATCCCTACGATCCAATGCTTCGGTCAATACGCGTTGATAGCTAGCCTTTGTTGCCTTGCTGCCTTCCTTGCTAGGCGATAGGTAATGCTCTGGCCGTTGACCTAATGCATATAGCTCATTGTAGGACTCTTCGGCGGCATCAAATCCGGCAGCAATAGTTAAACGTAATTCGCTGATTTTATCTTGCTTGTTTGTTTTAGTAGACATAATAAATAGTTTCCGTTTTAGTTAAATGAAAAGCCGGAGCAGAATTGCCCTGACTTGAGATACATATTAACACGTTGACGTGTGTTTACTATAGATAACGCTACACCATAAAACTTAGGGCGATCACCCTAAATTTCTGAGGATACGCGAGGGGTACGGGGTGGGCACCCCCCGTTTACAGTTCGTGGCACTATGTATCTATGTATTACTAAAATGCACAAATAAATCGTATTTTTTTAAAATCTAGTCCTTTAAATGCTTTATTTGGGGTACTACTTTTAATTTGTTACATACAAAGTACCCCCCTTGTGTTTTTAAGTACCTAGCACAAAAAAATTTTTTGTTGTATATTCGTCAAAACTGGTTGACAACCTGCAAATACTTAAAAATTATGGCCTTATCTGTGAAAGCGGACGTAAATGTCCCGCTGACTACTGCAAACCCTTTTACTGATCTGACAGTCACTGCAGATGCGGCCTCGGCTACGGGCTTATTCTTGGCAGAACACGGGCTAGACTTGACTCCATGCAAAGAAGATAAGGACGTAGCAGCAGGGTTGGCCACCGATTACGCCGCTGACCCCGAAAAAACCTCCAAAAAAGTGACTCCTGCAAAGGTTGCGGCCATGCGACCGGCTTCTATTGTGCTTGCAGACAACATACTCAAAGAATTTAGCTTCTCAGTAGTAGAAAACTCCATACAACTACGCCAATTAGTGACCAACAAGTTGATTGTGGAGTCAGAAAACCCTGATGCCCGCCACAGACTGCGTGCACTGGAGCTACTGGGCAAGATTTCAGACGTGGGTTTGTTTGCAGAGAAGTCCGAAGTCACTATCACACACCAGTCCAGTGATGATTTACGCGCCAGACTGCGCGGAAAACTGGAAAAACTGGTAGAACCGGCTATAGATGTAGAAGACGCTGTCATTGTGGACGATTCCCCCGACCTGTTAGGGCTGTTGGGTGACGAAGAATCGGTGCAATACGACGATGACTGACTTTACAGAGGCCGAAGTCCAGACAATGCTGGACAACCTTGACAACTACTCCGACGAAGAAGTTGCTGAGATAGATAGAATCGTTGACGAACTGGCAGAAAGGCGCAAAAACAAAGCTGCGTACGACGATTTGATTGATTTTGCCAAGGCGATGATGCCTGAGTTCCTCGTTGGTAAACATCACCGGATTTTGGCCGATGAATTAATGGCGATTGAGGCCGGAGACAGGGACAGGATATGTGTCAACATACCCCCACGTCATGGTAAGTCTCAACTTGTGTCTATTTTTTATCCTGCGTGGTTTTTAGGACGAAATCCGGGCAAGAAAGTGATGATGGTGTCACATACGACCGACCTCGCGGTTGATTTTGGTCGTAAAGTACGAAATTTGATCTCTCTTGATGCGTATAAGGCGATTTTCCCAACCGTAAGCCTAGCGTCAGACTCCAAATCAGCCGGTCGGTGGAACACTTCCGTAGGAGGTGAGTACTACGCGTGTGGTGTGGGGTCTGCGTTAGCAGGTCGTGGTGCGGATTTACTGTTGATTGACGATCCGCACTCGGAACAGGACGTGATTAATGGAAACTTCGCCATATTCGAGAAAGCGTACGAGTGGTATACGTTCGGTGCACGTACTCGTCTGATGCCCGGCGGACGCGTTGCTATTATACAAACACGTTGGCACATGGACGACCTGACCGGGCGTGTCGTACGGGATATGACGCAGAATGATCGCGCTGACCAGTTCGAGGTGATCGAATTTCCAGCGATATTGGAGGTTGAGCGTGAGGGGCAGGTGGTGGATAAACCGCTGTGGCCTGAGTTCTTTGATTTAGAGGCACTCTTGCGCACAAAAGCGTCGATGCCTAACTTTCAGTGGAACGCGCAGTACCAGCAGCAGCCCACTGCCGAAGAAGCTGCCATAGTAAAACGTGAATGGTGGCAGATATGGGGTAACGAGCGGCCACCTGCGTGTGAGTACTTAATAATGACGCTCGACTCGGCTGCGGAGAAACACAACCGTGCTGACTTTACGGCGTTGGCAACGTGGGGCGTGTTCTTCAACGAAGAGACGGACGCGTACAACATCATCTTGTTGAATAGTATAAAGCAGCGGTTAGAGTTTCCTGAATTAAAGGAGTTGGCGCTCGAAGAATATACACAATGGGAGCCGGACGCGTTTATTGTGGAGAAGAAAAGCTCGGGAGTTGCATTATACCAAGAGATGCGTAGGATGGGACTACCCATATCAGAATACACCCCGCACAGGGGATCAGGCGATAAGATTGCGCGGCTAAATTCAGTTGCGGATATTATCTCATCTGGGATTGTGTGGGTGCCCACGTCACGCTGGGCAGAAGAACTTGTTGACGAGGTAGCGGGTTTTCCATTTATGGCGAACGATGACTTGGTTGACGTAACAATAATGGCGCTCATGCGGTTTAGGCAAGGTGGGTTTATTAGTCTACCTACGGATGAGCAAGACGAACTGCCGTACTTCAAATCGCAGCGGCGACGAGGATATTACTAGATGGCTATCGAGAAAGGTTTATACCAAGCGCCTACGGGCATGAGTACGCCCGACGATATGGAGGGTACCGCAATAGAGATTGAGATTACCGACCCCGAAGAGGTAACGTTGAGTGACGGTAGCGTAGAAATTACGCTGATACCCGGTGACGATGACGACCAAGAGGCTAAGTTTGAAGATAACTTGGCGGAAAAGCTAGACGAGAATGAGCTGGCAGAGCTTGCGTCCGAGCTTATGGGGTCAGTAGACGCTGACATTGCGAGCCGCAAAGATTGGGCTGAGATATACGTAGAAGGGTTGGACATCTTAGGGTTTAAGTACGAAGAACGTACAGAGCCGTGGGAAAACGCCTGTGGTGTGTACTCTACCGTGCTGGCTGAAGCAGCTATCCGGTTCCAAGCAGAGGCTATGGCGGAGACGTTTCCTGCCGCTGGCCCAGTCAAGACGAAGATACTGGGTGAAGAGACGCAAGAAAAGATGGACGCTGCTCAACGCATTCAGCAAGACATGAACTACGAGCTGACTGAGCGTATGGTCGAGTATCGCCCTGAACACGAGCGCCTACTATATAGCCTCGGTCTGGCCGGTTCTGCGTTTAAGAAGGTGTACTACGATCCCAACATGGATAGAGTATGCGCTACTTATATACCAGCGGAAGAAGTTATTGTCCCTTACGGTGCGTCTACTATCGAGACAGCCGAGCGCGTGACGCATGTTATGCGTAAGACTAAGAACGAGTTGCGAAAGCTCCAGACTATGGGCTTTTATCTGGACACCCCACTGGGTGAACCTCGCCCGTACCATACGGATATAGAAGAACGTAAAGCTGAAGAAGGCGGTTACAGCATAAGCGACGATGATCGTTACACGCTGTGCGAAGTACACGCAGACTTGTTTATAGAAGAGCTAGATGACGATTCTGACGAGATTGCAAAGCCGTATGTCGTCACAATCGAGCGTGGGACAGGTCAGATTTTAGCCATTCGACGTAACTGGGACGAAGATGACGAGATATATACCAAACGCCAACACTTCGTACATTACAACTATGTGCCGGGTTTTGGGTTCTACGGTTTAGGTCTGATTCACATCATTGGTGGTTACGCCCGGGCAGGTACGTCACTCATACGACAACTTGTTGACGCGGGTACATTGTCTAACTTACCCGGGGGCTTGAAAGCACGTGGCCTACGAATCAAAGGTGACGATACGCCCATCGAGCCGGGCGAGTGGAAAGATGTTGACGTGCCATCAGGCGCGATTAAAGACAACATCATGCCGCTACCTTATAAGGAGCCGAGCCAAACGCTACTTGCGTTATTAGATAAGATTACTACTGAGGGTCGCCGGTTAGGGGCTATTAGTGACATGGACATCTCCGATATGTCCGCTAATGCGCCAGTTGGCACGACTCTTGCGATCCTTGAGCGCACGCTGAAACCTATGGCTGCGGTACAGGCACGAGTTCACTACTCTATGAAGCAGGAGTTCAAGCTACTCAAAGAACTCATGTCCGAGTACGCGCCTACTGAGTATAAGTACGAGCCAGTTCGCGGCAGCATCATGGCCAAGCGTGATGACTACGAGATGATCGAAGTCTTGCCTGTCAGTGACCCCAACAACACTACAATGGCACAACGTGTTGTACAGTATCAAACCGTCTTGCAGATGTCGTCGCAAGCACCGCAGATATACGATTTACCTCAACTACACCGTCAAATGATTGACGTGCTGGGCGTTAAGAACGCCGAAAAACTCGTTCCGCTAGACGAAGACGCGAAACCGGTAGACCCAATCAGTGAAAACATGAACGCATTGATAGGTAAACCGATGAAAGCGTTTGTCTACCAAGACCACGAGGCACACCTTGCTACTCACCAAGCATTCATTCAAGACCCGATGATTGCGCAAACTATCGGCCAGAACCCTCAAGCCAAGCAGATTATGGCCTCACTGCAGGCGCATATCGCAGAACACTTAGGGTTCCAATACCGCCAGCAAATGGAAGAAAAGTTGGGTGTACCACTACCTATCCCAAATGCCGAGTTGTCAGAAGATTTAGAGGTCAACCTCGCTCGTATGACCGCAGAGGCAGGCAAACAGCTCACCGAGCAGCACAAACAACAAGCAGCGCAGAAGCAAGCGCAGCAACAACAGCAAGACCCTGTATTCCAGCTACAGCAGCAGGAAGTACAAGCGAAAGTACAAGAAGTTCAGCGCAAAGCCGCCAAAGACCAAGCGGATGCACAAGCCAAGCAAGCCGAAGCGCAGCGTAAAGCGATGAAAGATCAAACTGACGCCCAACTTGCACAGCAGAAATTACAGTTGGAAGCCCAACTAGCCCAGATGAAGATGCGAATAGAACAGGCCGAACTAGAGTTAGACGAGCGCAAAGCAGGAGCCAAAGCCTCCGCCGACCGCCGCAGAGATAACACAAAACTCGACCTCGACCTGCTTAAAACAACAATGCCGAAAGGGAATAACTAATGGCTAAAACCGTCTTTGACGTGCTTAACGATAAATTCGACGAGGAAATATCCTCTGCAAACGTATTTCTGGAATCGGGTAGTCCTAAAGACTACTCAGAGTACCGGGAAGTGGTGGGCCTCATACGGGGTCTGAAGTCCGCCAAAAACTACGTATCCGACCTCGCACAAAACTATATGGAATATGACGATGACTGAACCAATCCTTGCTGTACCTGAGCATGTGCAAAAACAGATAGACGAAGAAACTTTTGAGGCACAACTCCCTAGACCCGTTGGCTATCGGATACTTGTAGCCCTGCCTGAAGTAGAAGAAGAGTATGAAGGCGGGATTATCAAACCCGAAAGCGTACGAAAACGTGAATACATTTTATCCATTATGGGACTCGTTATTGATATGGGCGACCTAGCCTACACAGACGAGAGCCGTTTTGGTGAGAAAGCTGACCCGTGGTGTAAGGTCGGTGATTTTGTAATGTTTCGCATGAACACGGGCACTCGTTTTACCGTTAATGGTAAAGAGTACCGTTTGATGAATGATGATTCCATCGAGGCAGTAGTTGCTGACCCTCGTGGCATCACACACGCGTAGGGGGTGAGTTATGCCTATCGAAGAAGTTAAAGTTGAGCTTTCACAGGAAAACGAGGACGTTAAGGAAATCGACATAGAAGAAACTGAAGCGGTCGAAATAGATGTAACGGGCCGCAAAACAGAAGAAGAGTACCGTGCAGAGCAAGAGCCAGAAGTTGAGGACGCAGGAGAGCCTGAACTTGAGATCGAGCTTGTTGACGATACACCTAAAGAAGACCGTGGGCGGGAGCCTATGGAAGAACCACCAGAAGACGTAACTGAAGAAGAGTTGGAAGGGTACTCGTCTAAAGTTAGAAAACGTATAAACAAGATACAGCGAGGCTACCACGACGAACGCCGTGCGAAAGAATCGGCTGAACGTGAGCGCCAAGAGGCTGTACGAGTTGCGCAAAAACTAATCGAAGAGAACAAGGCGTTAAAGGGTGACGTTAGTAAAAGCCGAGACGCTTTACTTGACCAAGCCAAACGGAACGCAGCTATTGAAGTACTCTCCGCTAAGAAAGCATATAAAGATGCGTACGAAGCGGGCGATGCAGATAAAGTTGTGGAAGCGCAGGAAAAACTAACGGCTGCTAAAATAAAGGCCGATAAAGTAGCTAACTTTACGCCCGAGCCTTTACAAGAAGAAGATTATAGTGCAACAATAGAGTCTGACACCTCTGAACAAGTTGACCCGAAAGCTCAGGAATGGGCCTCGCGCAATACTTGGTTCGGTACCAACACCGAAATGACTGAACTTGCTCGGGGGTTACATAACCATCTTGTCTCTAGTGGGGTAGACCCAAGTAGCGATGAGTACTACGAGAAAATAGATTCTCGTATGCAACAAATCTTCCCCGACCAGTTCGAGGATGCACCGAAAAAGAAACGAGCTAGTGTGGTGGCACCCGCAACGCGGAGCACATCGCCCAAAAAGGTGAAACTAAATCCATCACAGCAACAGCTTGCAAAGAGATTGGGTATTACTTATGAACAGTACGCCCATCAAATGATATTAGACGCGAGGAAAGTTTAATGGCTAACAACAACAGAACCAACCGCGAGTTAGAAACCCGCGAAAAAACAGTTGCGAAACGCTCATGGGAAGCCCCTGACGTTCTACCCAAACCTAACCCAGAACCGGGTTACGAGTTTAAATGGGTTCGCATAGCGACATTAGGTAACGTTGATGCGCCAAACATATCCTCTTCGTTCCGCGAGGGCTGGGAACCTTGCAAGGCGACCGACCACCCCGAAATTACGCTTGCGACCATTGAAAACGAACGGTTTAAAGATAATGTCGTGATTGGTGGGCTACTTCTGTGCAAAATGCCTGAAGAGATGTTGGCACAACGCGCAGCTTACTTTAAAGAGAAAGCAGGTGACGCCATGCGTGCGGTAGATAGCAGCCTCATGCGCGAGAACGACCCAAGAATGCCTATCTTTCATGATAGGAAAACATCCGTCTCGTTTGGCAAAGGCTAAACAGACTTAACTTATTTTTAGAGGTGATCTAAAATGGCTAGTACAGCTTCCCCATACGGGCTAGTTCCCGTAAAGAACGCTGACGGTTCACCATATAGTGGTGCGCGTGATGCGTTTCAAATTGCTTCAGGGCTTGCCAATAACATTGGTTATGGTTCTTTAGTAAAATTAGATGGCGGTCGAATTGAGATTGCTACTGGTACAGGTGCAGATGCAGGTGCTAACAACTTCGCTGTAAACGGCGGCGGTGCGGCAGGTGTATTTGTTGGTTGTGAGTATGTGAACGCGCAAGGTCAGTTAGTATTTGACCAGTTGTTCCCTACAGGCACAACTGCCCCAACTGGTACTAAAATCATCGCTTACGTTGTAACTGATCCGGGTGTAACTTACCAAGTTCAGTCTACTGGCGCTGTCCCTGACACAGACATTGGTCAAAACTGTACGTTTTCTGCGGCGCAGAACGCGACTACTTCAGTAAACACCAGCACTGGCAAATCTAATATGGCGGTAGGTGCAGCACAAACTGCAACTGCTGGCTTTAAGATTGTTGGTATGTCTGATCGCGGCGACTCAAAAGCTGGCGACGCGAAAACCGACTTGTTAGTTAAAATTAACGCCCCTTACCATTTATTTGGTACTGGTGTAGTGAGCGAATAGAGGACTTAAATCATGGCTATCTCAAGATCCCAGCTCCTCAAGGAGCTATTACCCGGCCTCAACGCCTTATTTGGCTTGGAGTACGCTAAGTACACCGAAGAGCACAAAGAAATCTTTGAAACAGAGACTTCTGACCGCTCGTTTGAGGAAGAAACTAAACTGTCGGGCTTCGGTTCGGCTCCAACTAAGGCTGAAGGCTCGGCTATCGAATACGATAACGCGCAAGAAGCCTTCACTGCACGCTACACGCACGAAACCATTGCGATGGGCTTCTCTGTAACTGAAGAAGCTATCGAAGATAACTTGTATGACTCATTGTCTGCTCGTTATACCAAAGCATTGGCTCGCGCTATGGCGTACACGAAGCAGGTTAAAGCTGCTGATATTTTAAACAACGCGTTCGATACAAGCGTTACTTATGGTGATGCTGTTTCATTAGTAAACACTTCTCACCCTTTAGTGTCTGGTGGTGAGAACTCAAACACTGGTGGTAACGTTGACTTGAACGAAACCTCATTGGAAGCTGCCGTTATCCAAATCGGCAAGTGGACTGATGAGCGTGGTTTAAAAATTGCAGCACGTCCTAAGAAACTCATTATCCCATCTGACTTGCAATTCGTTGCAACTCGTTTGTTGGAGACTGAGGGTCGAGTGGGCACAGCCGACAACGACTTAAACGCCATTAAAACTAATGGTGTAGTCCCAGAAGGCTATGCAATTAACCACTACCTTACCAACACTGGTAACTGGTTCTTAACCACTGACATTCCTAACGGCCTGAAACATTTTGTCCGCGCTAAGATGGCAACCTCTATGGATGCTGACTTCGACACTGGCAACAGCCGTTATAAAGCTCGTGAACGTTACTCTTTCGGTGTCTCTGACCCACTGGGTATCTTCGGAGCTGGTTCAGCATAAGAACCTGTCGAATAGATCAAATTTTCGACGACTTTGGGGGGCACTTGTTGCCCCCTTCTTTTTGCTGTACGATTAATACTAATCCCTGACTACCCGCAATCCAGCAGGTAGACACTAACCCCGACAGGAGATTCTCATGGGTACTACAACTTTTAGCGGGCCAGTTAAGGCCGGTACAATTCGTGAAGGCAGCTCTGCAAACGTAGGTTTCGTAGAGATGGCTCAAACCGCCGCGTGGACACAAAGCGCTTCTGGCACTAGCACGGGTATTATTATCCCTGCTGGCAGTCAAATTACTGAAATTACTCTATACATAACTGTTGCTCCTACCGCAGTAGTCTTATCTGGCGGTACATCTGCTACAGCCACTGAGTTATTCACTGCGTTAGCACAGGGTTCTGTGGCTAACGTTATTAAGCAGGCGTCTACAGCAACAATTACTGATGCAGATGCTTGGGCAGACGTAGGCACTTCTGACGTTACTATCTTCCTAAAATCTGCTAGTGGTAGCACTGGACGTGGTTATGTAACTGTTAAATACATTCAGAACAACAACCTAGCTTAATAACTCGGAAGTATAGTTTATGGCGGTATCATATAACATAGAAACGTTAGCTAACACCGAGCGTAAGTTAGTGGTGAAGTTTGTGTTTGTAAACGACAGCGGTACTGATAACTTACCTCTGACTGACTTTATCGACCCTGCTGACTACACAAGTCAAGACGGTAAAGCGGGCAGCTACGTGTCCATAGATCGTATGAGTGTTGCCACTGATCCGGGGATGCAGGTAGAACTTGTGTGGGAGTCAGCCGGTACAGATTACCTTGCGTGGATGTTTTCAGCCGATGTAACCAATAATACCATTGGAGCTACGTCTGTAGACTTCGCTAGTGGTAGTTGGGGGGGTCTAAGACCCCCGGGGTTTGGTGGTAACTCCGTTACTGCTAACTCTGGCACAGGTGCGGGTGATGGCGCGGCTACTGGTACGCTACAAATAAAAACTATTGGCGTTTCAGCCGGTGACAGGTTTACTCTTGTTGTAGAAGGTACTAAACATTATGGCTAACTTTATTACCAACACTACTTTGGTAAATACCGAACGCAAGATAGTTATTAAGTACAGTGAAATTGGTGTTGATGTGACGAGTAACTCTACCACTATAGTGGACATAACCGATTCAGCGTTTAACTCTATAGAGGGTAAAGCACTGACAGGGGTAGCTATAGAAAAAATCTACTTACTCCCGGCAATAGGTGTTGGTGGTACAGGTCAAATAGCTGGCCACATTGAGTGGGCGACTTCTGATACTGCTACAGAAGTGCCTATTACTAGCGTTACTTCAGAGTACAGAAACACTGCGGGTAGTACGTTTGATTTTACTACATGGGGCGGTCTAACCAAAGAAGGCACTACTGCTAACGGCAATATAAAGTTAGATGTAGCCGGTATAGGTAGCAGTGAAGGGTACGCTTTTATACTTGAGCTGCGGAAGATATTTTAATGCGTAACTACTACAAAAAAGGCGGTAAGGTCAAAAAAGGTTCTATGAAAGGCCACACCATAAGCGGCGGGCAAAAACGCCCTACCAAATCTGGTGCTGGTATGACCGCCAAAGGTGTAGCTAAGTATCGTCGGGATAACCCCGGAAGTAAGTTAAAAACAGCAGTAACTGAAGACAAACCAACTGGCAAACGTGCCGCACGACGTAAGTCATATTGTGCACGTTCCGCTGGTCAAATGAAGAAGTTTCCGAAGGCGGCTAAAGACCCTAATTCTAGGTTACGCCAAGCTCGAAAACGCTGGAAATGTTAGGAGCATATTATGCCAGAAGTAGACGGTAAGAAATTTCCTTATACCAAAAAAGGTATGAAGGCCGCTAAAGAAGAAGCGAAAAAATCAGGCAAGAAGATGAAGACCAAGAAGTACATGGCTGGTGGTATGGCCGGTGGTGCTGCACCTATGGCTGCGGCAGGTGCCCCCGCTATGCCCATGTCTGAGGAAGAGAAAAAACGCAAGATGATGGAAGCCATGAAAGCCAAAGCTGGTGGTATGGGTGGCGGTGCCCCCGCGCCCAAGATGCCCGCCATGAAGAGAGGCGGTAAGGTTAAAGGCTATAAATCTGGCAAAAAAGTACGCGGTGCGGGCATTGCTAAACAGGGCGTACGTAAGTGTAAGATGCGCTAATCATGCCTATGCGTCGGTACTACAAATCTGGCGGTAAAATATGCGCGAAAGGTAAATCGTGGGCGAAACGTACCTTCGATACTTACCCTAGCGCATACGCTAATATGGCTGCATCTAAATACTGCAAAGACCCGAATTACGCTAAGGGGTCTAAAGGCAAGAAGAAATAATGGGTGATCTAAAGAAATGGCGTGACCAAGACTGGGTTCGCATCGGCACTGACGGTAAAGTTAAAGGTAAGTGCGGTACATCTAAGGACAAGAAAAACCCGGATCGGTGTCTACCACGAAGCAAAGCTAACTCTTTAAGTAAGGGCCAGCGAGCTGCTACCGCAAAGAAGAAAAAGCGGGAAGGCGCTAAAGGTAAAACAGTTGTAAAAAATACGAAGCCCGCTACCGTTAAGCTACGCACTGGAGGGTTGGCTAGACGAAAACGGCATACATGTACTTGTGGAAAATAAATTATGGCTACTTCAGGAACTACACTATTTGACTTAGATTTTACTGAAGTTGCTGAAGAGGCGTGGGAACGCGCTGGTCGTGAGATGCGCACGGGGTACGATTTAAGGACAGCGCGTCGGTCAATGAACTTGTTGACTATTGAATGGCAGAACCGTGGTATTAATCTGTGGACAATAGATGAGGGGTATATCCCTTTAGTAAAAGGCCAAGCAGATTACGAACTACCGGCTGATACAGTAGATATTTGTGAGCACAATCTGCGCGTAAGTTCAGGTAATACCGCTCTCCAAGCAGATGTTAATCTAAACCGTATAAGCGTTAGTACCTACGCAGCTATCCCAAACAAACTGACGCAGGGTAGGCCCCTACAGTTGTGGGTACACAGACTAGGTGCTGCGGGGACGTACCGGTCGGGACAAAGCTCCGGCACCACTACAACGTTCACTCAAAACTCTCCCTTTGTTACCGTGTGGCCTGTGCCAGACGAGTCTAGTAAATACCAACTCTACTACTATCGTATGCGGCGTATACAAGACGCTGGGCAAGGTATAGAGGACGGTGATATGCCGTTCCGGTTCTTACCTTGTGCGGTGGCGGGGCTTGCGTACCATATAGCTATGAAGGTGCCAGAGCTAGCGCCAAGAATAGAGATGTTGAAAGTAGCGTACGAAGAGCAGTTTACTTTAGCTGCACAGGAAGACAGAGAGAAGACAGCCGCTAGGTTCGTGCCAAGTATAGGGCGCTGCTAATGGCTAGGAAGTTCGCATCCGCCAAGATAGCGATTGCCGTGTGTGATCGTTGTGGGTTTCAGTATAAATTAAAAAAACTGAAGTCCGAAGTCATACGCCACAAAGAAACAAACCTCAAAGTTTGCCCTGATTGTTTTGACCCCGATCACCCACAGAATAATCTGGGGGACGTTAGGGTAGAAGACCCACAAGCTGTACGTAACCCACGACCGGATACAAGTTTCTCGTTCGCTGGTAGTGCGACTAGCAGTAGAGCTGTCTACTGGGGGTGGAGTCCTGTAGGTGGCGAGGGAGGAGAAGGCACAAATAATCCGTTAGTAGGCGATACCAAAATAGGTGAGGTCACGATAACAACATGAGCATGACGTACACACAGCTAAAGGACAACATAGCGGACATTACTGAAAATACGTTTACCGACGACCAGTACAAACTGTTTACTCAGGTAGCGGAAGAGAACATATTACAGGCAGTAAAAATACCCGCCTTGCGTAGAACAGATACCTCGTTGGCGCTTACCAGTGGTACGACCACTCGTACATTACCATCTGACTACTTATACACGCATAGTGTAGCGGTAAAGACGGCGGCCAATAAGGTTAAGTATCTAATACCTAAAGAAAACAACTTTTTATTCGAGGCGTACCCTGATGACACAGTAACTGGGGAGCCTAAGTATTACGCGCAATTTACTGCAGATACTATAGCGGTTGGCCCTAGTCCTGATTCTAACTACTCGCTTGTTATTACCTACGGCAGATACCCAGAGTCGCTAGTTGATGCCGATGCCGCAACGCCGGGTTCGTTGACTTGGTTAAGCGAGAACGCTAGCGCAGTACTATTAAATGGGGCGTTAGTAGAGGCAGCTAGATTTATGAAGGCAGAACAGGATATAGTGGCTAACTACCAACAACTGTACGCGTTGTCTCTACAAGTGTTCAAACAAGAAAACGATACGCGGGCGTACACTGATGATTACAGAACGAGCGGGCTGGTAGGATAGTATGGCTATAACGCAAACAATGACAACGGCGTGTAAACAGAACCTGTTAAAAGGGGACGTGGATTTTGACTCTGATACGTTCAAGATAGCGTTGTATACAAACGCTGCCGATTTAGATGCGAGTACGGCAGTTTACACTACTGCGGGCGAAGTATCTGGTACAGGGTATGTCGCGGGCGGCAATACACTAAGCGGAGCTGCGGTAGCAACAAGCGGTACAGTTGCATACGTAGATTTTGCAGACAGCGAGTGGACTAGCTCGACTATAACTGCACGAGGGGCATTGATATATAAATCTGGTGGTAGTAACCCGTCTATAGCAGTGCTTGATTTTGGCGGAGATAAATCTTCTAGTAACTCTACATTTAAAATTACGTTCCCCGGGGCGGGGACAAGTGCAATTATTAGGATTGAATAATGGCTATAGACTATACAACTAACTTAGGTTTGGCTAAACCCCAGCAGGGCACCGAAGACGGGGCGTGGGGTACTGTAGTCAACAACCAGATAACGACGTTAATAGAAGAAGCTGTAGCGGGGAAGAAGGACGTTAATAGTTGGTCTTCCAACGCGCAAACCATAACCACCACTGATGGAGCGTCGTCCATAGGTAGGGCGGCAATCCTCGTCTTAAAAAATTCTGGGGGGCTAACAGCAGCAGGTACGTTGACCGTCCCTACAGTGTCAAAGATATTTGTTGTGCGCAACGAAACCAGTTACAACGTGACAGTAAAAACAAGTGGCGGGTCGGGTGTGGTTGTACCCACCAACAAGAGTATGATTGTTCTGTGTGACGGCACTAACGTAGTGGAAGCGACGAACGAAGTTATAGGTAACTTAGCGGTTGGCGGCACGATTAACGTCACAGGGGCGGCTACATTTTCAGCAGCAGCTACTGTAGGTACCACGTTAGGTGTTACTGGGAACGTGTCAGTAAACACAGACAAACTTGTTGTTACTGCCTCAAACGGCAACACTACTTCCGCAGGTACTATATCAGCAGTTAATCTAACTGGGTCGCTTACAGCAAGTGTCACGGGTGCGAGCGGTGGTGCCATTGATGCTTCTGGTATGACCGCGTTAATCGGTAAACGCATAATTTCGGATAACTCCAGTAACGTTACATTTACGTTACCTGACGCTGGGTCTGCAGACGCGCCTGTAGGGTCTACATGGATTATTGTAAACGCCCATGAAAGTGCGGATATAACATTACAAGCTGCGAATGATAACTACATATATCTGGCTACGGGCAGTGTCTACTCGGCAGGGAGTCAAAATGGAACCCGCACCATTACGCAAGGCGGGGTTGCAGAATTGGTTGTAACACATACCGACAAGTACGTCGTGTTTGGTGGGGGTGTTAGTTAGTGTCTTCTGGGGCTATAGCATTAGTCGGAGCGTCTGGTTCAGGAAGTACAAACGTATCGCTTATGACGGTAGGTTTTACTGAGTCTAAAGAAATTGACTTCTACGGGTTTGCTAGACAGCCGTGGCCGGTATTTTCTGACGAGGGTACGCCCGAGATAGGTGATTTGGCTCCAGCAACGGTAACTGTGGGGGGCGTAAACTATAGCGTATATGCCCTTAACTGGAGCAGTACTAGCGGTTTAAAGTTTGTAGTTTTAGACGATGCTCAATCATTATCAGTATCCTCTGTTACTTCCATAGCTACGAGTCAAGGCACATACACCTTATCTGGCGCTACGTTTAGCAGTACAAACAAATCAGGTAGTAATTACAGCCAATGGCTTTTAACCACGGAAGATAACTACTTTAATTTTGCAGAAGATGCACAAACAAACGTTACGTTTACGGCGGTATAGTTATGTACCAGCTTAGAGTAATAGAGCCTACCGCCGTTGACATGAGCATTGTTGATACGCTGTACAACGGTAATAAGAAGGTCATTGACGAAAACTCGAACAACATACCGTTAGGGCGTATAAAAGGTAAGCTATCTAGCGTAGCGCCTAACAAATTAAATATAGAAGTGTTAGACGGATCTGGTGAGGTGGTAGCGTACACAGCAGGGCGTATACGCAAAAACGCTTACCACTGCACGACAATAGTGACTAAAAGCGCCAGAGTGTTTACCATATCAACCCAAGAACCGTGGCACACAATACTAAAAGAGCAGGGGTGTACGCATTTACTCGCGTATGTTGTAGTCGGTACCCCCATGCACGCGCTGATGGTGCAATCTATTGGGCGCACAGATTTATACAAGGCGATGCCAAATGAGGCTACCGAAGGTAATACTGTTATTAGTTTGGAGTTGTTGTGAGTAACGAGGACGCGTTGAACGAGATAAGAGCACACGAGCGAGAGTGCACAATACGGTACGAAAATATAGAGCGGCGGCTTGACGAGGGTAGTGATAAGTTCAAGCGTATTGAAAACCTAATTACTGGTTTGTATGGCCTTATCATAACAGGTGGGCTTGCTATTTTCGGTGTTGTTGCTGCGCTTGCTTTCCGCGTAAGTTAGTAGGGGCGAGGGGGTGTTATGGAATTGGATGAGAATACTGGTGTTACAATTCCTGTCAGAAACCTTATTGCGATGATTGTTTTTACTGCTGTCAGCACGATGGCTTATTTTGGTATACAGGAGCGACTTAACAGCTTAGAACACGCAATAGATAAAATACAATCTGACATTGACCAGAACAGTGAGTTTAGAATTAAGTGGCCTAGAGGTGAGTTAGGCTCTCTGCCTGACGATGCACGGCAGGATATGTTAATTGAGTATATGCTTGACCGGCAAGATAAAGACACCGAGCATTATGAGGAGTTGTTAGACGCTATTACGAATGTCAGGTTGCGTCTTGCAGCTTTAGAAAAAGGCGTTGAGGTAAAATAAAAATGCACAATAAGATTTGGGACGACTTGAAAGCTCTATGGACAAAATACAGCCAGTTGATACGGGCGAAATTGACAGCCGGTCGAGCGTTAATCAAAGCAGAATACGAACTTTGTAAAATAAGGCTGAAAGAGTCGAAGGCAAAGTTGAGCGTCTGGCTGAAAAGCTGGGCAAAGTAAACGATAGCTCTCTGTAATGAAATACTTGGCGTTCGATGCTTACATAGATTTCGAGCCGCCAGACGAAAGAACTGATGGCTCTATTCTCACCCCAGAAGAACTTAGTCATTACATAGTGGAGTGGGCAACAACAGAGAGCTACAGTGAGCGTGAAATAAACACTGAAGGGGCGCAGCGGTTTGTTATTGAGTTTACAGATGCAGATTACGAGCAAAATGAAGTCGATGTCCAGTTCAGTTTACGGGCGGTTGATACAGATGGACTCGAAAGCGCCCCTGCTTTTTATCAGCTTACACTTGCTCCTAGCGATTTTACTGTTGGCAGTACAGCCAATGTACCTCTTGGTGATGGAGTCGTTCTGGTTCTTTTTATTCTTTTTGCTGGGGTTGTCAATAGGACTATACACTGATGAAGTTTGATAGTATTAAAACAATTATAGGCGCAGTTGCGCCGACACTAGGTACGGCTTTGGGCGGCCCTCTTGGGGGTGCTGCAGCATCTGCAATAGCGGGAGTGTTAGGGTGTAAGAATGATGAGAAATCCATCGAGAAGGCACTACAAACCGCCAGTCCAGAACAACTGGTTGAGATTAAAAAGGCCGAGCTGGATTTTGAGAAACGACTTGCGGAATTGGAAGTCGATGTATTCGAGCTTGAAACGGCTGATGTCCAAGACGCTAGACGTTCTTTTGCAGGTGATTGGACACCTCGTATACTGGCCGTTGCTAGTTTTATTATGTTTGGTGGTTATATTTTTACTGTTACTTTTCTTCCTGTCGAGAGCACTTCAGAGACTACTGTCGCGCTAGTGTTAGGGTATATGGGAGGCATTGTAAGTGCTGTGACTTCATACTACTTCGGAGCGAGTAATACCGATGACAAAGTTTAAATACTTTAAATTAGAAGAGTTTGACTGCCAAGAGACTGGCGAGAACGACATGCAGGAAGAGTTTATTTATGCGTTAGACCGCCTGCGAGAAGAGTGCGGGTTTGCATTCACAATTACTTCTGGGTATAGAAGCCCTACGCATTCAATCGAAGCTAAGAAAGCTGTTCCGGGAACTCACAGTCAAGGTATAGCTGCTGATATAAAGGTTACTGGTGGGGCACAACGATTTAAAATTGTAGAACAAGCGCACCGTCTCGGGTTTGGTGGTATTGGCGTGGCTAAGACGTTTGTTCATGTTGATATTAGAAGCACAACGCCCGTGCTGTGGGTGTACTAGGGGTAACAATGCCGTTACGTAAATTAGAACTTGCACCGGGTGTGAACAAAGAAGGCACCCGATACAGCACCGAAGGTGGGTGGAACGACTCCGACAAAGTACGGTTTCGCAAGGGCTTACCTGAAAAAATTGGTGGGTGGCGTCGGGTGTCCGAAGCTACGTTCAACGGGGTTGCCCGATCTATTCATACGTGGGTTAATCTAAGTTCTGACAGGTACACAGCCGTAGGCACGAACACTAAGTTTTATATAGAGTACGCCAGCGCGTATAACGACATAACTCCACTAAGAAGTACCACTAGCGCGGGAGACGTAACTTTTTCTGCGGCTGATGGGGACGCTACTATAACCGTTACTGACACAGCACACGGGGCTTCGGTAAACGATTTTGTCACCTTTTCGGGTGCTGTTTCTTTGGGCGGTAACATTACAGCGGCTGTCCTCAACGCAGAGTATCAGATAACAGAAATAGTAAACGCCGACAGCTACAAGTTTGAGGCAAGTGCTACAGCTAATAGCTCTGACTCGGGTAACGGTGGGGGTAGTGTTGTAGGTAAGTACCAAGTCTCTGTGGGTTCTGATGTAGTAACCGCTAGAACGGGCTGGGGTTCTGGTACGTGGGGCGCGAATACTTGGGGTGCGGGACAAAGTTCTACTTTGTTTTTACGTACGTGGAGCCAAGCAAACTTCGGGGAAGATTTAGTATTTGGCCCTAGAGAGGGGCAGCTATATGTGTGGGATGGGCAAAATGCAGTCACTACACGGGGTGTTTTAGTGTCCAGTCTGGGAGGCGCGTCTAGTGTCCCAACAAAACAGAACATCATATTGGTATCAGACATAAATAGATTTGTATTTTGTTTTGGTACCCACGCGTATTTAGACGGTACGGAGACGCTTGACCCGCTGCTCATTCGGTGGTCAGATCAAGAGAGCCTTGTAGAATGGGCACCATCTAGCACAAACCAAGCGGGTAGCCTACGTTTATCAAACGGTAGTGCGATTGTTGCTGCGGAACAGGCACGACAAGAAGTTCTTGTATGGACAGACGCCGCGTTGTACGCACTGCAGTATGTTGGGTTTCCTGACGTATGGACAGCACAACTTGTTGGAGAGAACATATCCATAGCCTCACAGAACGCTGTGGCGTACGCCAATGGTATTGCTTTTTGGATGGGTAAAGATAAGTTTTATACATACGATGGCAACGCAAAACCTCTCCCTTCTTCTTTGCATAGGTATGTATTTGACGATATAAACCTATCGCAGCTTGGGCAAGTTGTGGCGGGGACTAACGAAGGATTTAACGAGGTGTGGTGGTTCTACCCGTCTACTGACCAAACAGTAAATGACAAATATGTAGTCTACAACTACTTAGAGAATATATGGTACCACGGCAACTTGGGGCGTACGGCGTGGGAAGATTCTGGTATTCGTCAAGCTCCACTAGCTGCAACCTACAGTAATAATCTGGTAGAGCATGAGATAGGGGTAGATGACAGAGAGACAGCTACACCTGCGAGTATAAACGCATACATAACATCTTCAGAATTTGACTTAGAGGACGGTCATAACTTTGCCTTTGTTTGGAGAGTAATTCCTGACCTTACGTTCACAGGGTCTACCGAGGGTGCGCCATCCTTATCTATGACACTGTTTCCTCTGGACAGCTCGGGTTCTGGGTATAATACGCCAACTTCAGAGGGGGGTGTAAACACAGGCACTATAACTCAAGGAGTTACTGTAAGCGTAGAACCTTATACAACACACATAAACACCCGTGTGCGAGGGCGACAGATGGCGATAAAAATAGAGTCTACAGATTTAGGAGTAATGTGGCAGTTAGGCTACCCTCGCATAGACATGCGACCTGACGGGAGACGCTAATGCCAGATGACGTAGGTTTCCGTGCCCCTGCACTACCACTAGCCCCTGCAGAATATAATCAAACGTTGTTTCAACAGACGTTTAAGATTCTTCGTCTGTATTTTAACCAAATAGACCAGCAATTTCGTGGGGAGTTAGGTTCTACTACAGTAAGTGGTAACTTAACTGTTACCGGCACTACTACACTCAATGGCGCGTTTACCGCCAATAATCAATACTCACAGTTTACCTCTTCAGTTATTAGTAGCTATAGACACGGCCCTATTGTTGAGTTGTTTGCTAACTCAACTGACGCGACAACTGAGGGCGGTGCATTTGTTTTTACTGGGTTAAACGAAGACGATAGAAAAGTATCTTACGGGTCGTTTTATGTTAACAGAACTAATAAATCAGATGATGGTGAGCAAAAAGCCTCTTTAGTATTTACCGTAGCTGACGGCAGCGGAGCGGTTGACCCTTTTACTGATTACACTAATGATAGTTTTAAAACGGGTCACTCATTAGCGTTAAACATTAATGCAGACTACTTTATAACCACTGGGTACTTACGCTCAGACGCTGGGGAGTTAAAGCTAGGCTCAAAACAAGCAATAAAAGAAAGTGCGTTGCAGGGGGACTCTGGACAAAGTACGTATGACCTGCATATGCCTGAAAGTAGCAGAGCTAAAGTTATGCAGATAGGCGGCATAGGCCCGTTTGATGCGTGGATTTCAGCAAACCAATCCGTAGCTCAGATGATACAATACCGAGGCCAGAACATGATTATAGTGTCAGGCGGAGCACTTGAATTTGAATTACCCGCTTGTGCAGCGTCCTCAGATATTAGTGCAACTACTTGTAATATAGGCGACATTTTTCAGATAAGTAATGCTGCTGGTGGGGCATTAACTATAGACAGAGATGGTAGTGGTACAGCCCAAACGGTATATTATTTTCCTAGCTTGACGCTAACTGCGTTTACTAATAACCCTACGTTAGCTGTTGGCGGTACTATGATGCTACAGGCAGTAGCAGCTAATATCTGGATGGTATTTAACGACTCAGGGTTATCAGATGCCTAGCATACAAGATTTAATAGATAGTGGTGATCTTGCAGCAGCTTTAGCCGCAGCCGCAGAAACTTATGAAGGTAAGATGCGCAGAATAAGAAAGGACTTGTTACAAGAGAGCGATATAACTCAACTGGCTGATGCACCTCTTACAGACGCTAAGAAAGCGGAGTGGGCTGCTTATAGGCAGGCTCTACGCGACATGCCGGTAACTAACGCATCGGCAACTACATACGAAGAAATTGTTTGGCCTGTTAAACCAGACTAGGGGGGAATATGGAACTTAAAAACGGGGTAACGAACCAAGTACCGCCGCCAGAAGTTGTAATGGGGGCGTTGGAAAATTCAAATGTAAACGTGGAAGACGCGACCAAGCTGTTTACGGGTTTTATTACTATGCCCACAACAGTCCAAGTGCAGGTGAATAACACTGTGTTTGTGTACGCTGAAGCCAACAAGGAACATAAGGGTGAGGTTGTATGTTATATATACAATATCGACATAGAAAAAAATATGACTGATAACATCCTCAAGTTCTTGGACACCGTGCACCGTCGTGGAGTGGCTGCGGTTACGTTTCTTACCAAAGATAGTATGTTCTATCGTGGGTTTATGCGGGCCTTACCTGACATAAACACGAGAGGTACTAAGGCAGGTATTGGGGAACAACAAAAGCGTAACTTATTTGTCGCCCGTGTAGTGTTTGGCGATAAACCGAAACCTAAGAAAAAGAAACGATGAAAGTGACTGTTCGAGAAGGCGTATCCGCAGACATAACACCTATGGTGACGATGGGTAAGCGTATGCACGAAGAGAGCGTGTTTGCTAAGTTTAACTGGAACGACGCTAAGGTCACGCAGTTCGGCAAGTTAGCAGTATCGCGTGACGACACTTGTTTCTACGTAGCTGAAGTAGATGGTGTACGTGCGGGTATGATTGTTGGCGCGTTAGTCCCTTATTACTTTGGAGACGACCTGCAGTTAGGTGAGTATCTATGGTATGTGGCCCCTGAGTACCGTGGCACTTCCGCAGGTATACGGTTAGTTAAGAAGTTCATAGAGTTTGGAAAGGCTCACGACGTAAAAGAAGTGTGTATGGGCGTAAGCACGGGGATAACCCCCGACACAACAGGTAAACTCTTACAAAGATTAGGGTTTAATTCCATCGGCGGTATATTTAAGTATGGGGTAGGTGCATAGCGTATGTGCGGCGGGTGGGTTGGTAGAGTAACTGGCTTAGATAATTTTCGAGACGAAATCCTCGATGACTTTCTTGGTGTTGTGCCCGGAAAAGGCGGTCTGGTAGGAGACGCGCTTGAGGACGTAAACGACTTTTTATTTCGTGGCGGGCTTGAAGACGTTATCCGTGATGCTGGTCGTTGGATAGATGACGAGATAATTCAACCTGTATACGAGTTTCAAAAAGTATTTTTCCAAGTACTTATAGACGACCCACTCTATGCTGCCGCAATGATTACTGCGGGGCTAATCTATCCCCCCGCCATACCCTACATCGTCGCAATAAAAACAAAATCCGACGGTGGAACATGGGAGGAGGCAATCATAGCGGGGGCAACGGCTTACGTAACGCAGCAAGTAGCGCTACAAGTTGGTGAGTACGTTCCCGGTATAGAGTCTGAGTTAGCCGTAGCATTAACTGACGCGGGGCTATCTGCTTCCACTGCTGCATCCGTTGCCCAAGTCGCAGTAGGACTTACTGCTTCTGGACTTACCACTGGCACAATCGAAGTTATATTTGGCGGCAGTTTTAGTGATGGGTTCGCAGAAGGAGCGATTACATACGGTGCGCAGTTCGCTGTAAGTAAAGCCGCAGGATTTATTGAGGACAAGACTGGATTTGAGTTTAGGCAATCAAAAGCACAGACTGATGCCGATGGCAACGTAGTAACCGACGAGTTTGGTCAAACGGTGTATGAGACTAACGCTTCGGGTGAAATTGTAAAAGAGTTTAAGAAATTACCTAACGTAGTTCAGGCACTGGTCGTTGACTCCATTGCGGCGGAGTTACAAGGGAAGGAAATAACAAAAGAACTACTGTTAGGGTCTATATCAAGATCACTCATAACTGAAGAAGTTGTGGGGGAAACATTATCTAAGATAGACACTGCCCTGTTGGGCGGTGATGGCAACCTAACTGAAGACGGAGAATACTTCTTATCGTTTCTTACGCCCGCAGTGCAAGATGCAGCTACTGCGATAGCGAGTATGGGTGTAGGCGCTGAGTCGGGCGCTGCAGCAGCAAATTTACTACTTGAGGCGGTAGAAGAGTACGGTCTTGAATCATTAGGAGAGGAGTTTGTAAACAACGCCTTATTTGCTGTAGACAGTCTGCGAGGCGTTATAGATGAGGTCACCGCCGCTAAAACTGCTCTCGACGAAGCGGTCGTTGGGTACGAAACAGTCGCAGAGGCTAGGAACGCTATCGCTTCAGAGCTTAATACTATAAGTGAACAGTATCAGCTAGAAATAGACCGTATAGCATCTGACCCTAGTGGTGCGCTGTACACCACGTTGGTGGAGCAATTTAACAATAGTTTACAAGCTGTAACTGATGCCGACGGGAACATAAGGTACGAAGTAAAAGCGGGGGATGCGGGGTATCCTGCTAACTTGGGTTACACTTCAGTGGAAGAGTACTATCGTGATGTTGTTACGCAAACCCCGACCTACATAGACGATAACGGTAACACTCAAGAATACGCCTCGTTTGAGCAGTTGCAGTTTGGACTACAAGAATCAAAACGCGCTGCGAAGCTATACCAAGATACCCGTGAACAGTATGAAACCCAACTTCTTGACTACAACTCACAGTTAGAGGCACTCCAGACTGCGTTTGATACGGCGTCAACGGATTACAAAACCGCCAACGACAGCCTGCTATCCGATGTCGAAGCCCTCGACGAAGAATTTAAGGTCAACGCTACAGCCCCTGCGATAAAAGAATTCGTGGAACTTATAAACCCCACGTTTAATGCGGATCAATACGTAGCTTTAAATGAGCTAAACATATCTGCTTTAGATGCGCATAGACACTACGTGGAAGAAGGAGCTAGGTTAGGTTATTTTGTAAGTGACGCCCAAGAAGATGCGTTTGAAAAGAACGCAATAGGACAGTTACGTTCTGCGGCAGAGACTGCGATAGGCGTCCCAACTGAACGTATGACTACCGCACAGTTAGACGAGTTTAACCGACTTGTGAACACTGCGAGCGACGACATTTACTACGATGATCTCGGCAACTTCACTGCTGATAAGGCGATACAGCGAGAGTATTTAGACGCTGAAGGCAACCCGATTGTGGGGCCATTCACGCCAGAACAAGTAGCTAGTATAGCCAGTGCGTCATTGAGTTACAGTCCTGATTTTGTAAACACCATTGCGGATATAGCTGGTGGTTACGATTCCTACCTCGCAGGTGAAGGGGCTACTGTAGAAGAGCTACTGGCGCAGGATAAACAGACTATAGCAAAAGCCAACGAGGTTTCGTGGCTGGACGTGCTTAACGCTGGCGGAGTCGGTTACAACGAGACTACTGGACGTAAAGAGTATGTGACTGCATTGAAAGACGGGGAAAACAACCTCACGTTTTTTGACGCCATAACAGGTCAGAACAATTTGTTGGTTCAAGGCCAGTCAATAGACGAGCTTGCGGAGACATCGCCGCAGTCGTGGTACGAAGCTACAAAAGAGATATTTAGCGGAATTGCAGAGACAGCAAAAACGCGTATAGGTGATACTGCAGAGTTGATTTCTGAAGCGCAATTAATTAAGTCGCAGGCAAATGAAGAAGTGGGTCGCATCGTTGCAGATGAAGGTGAGAAAGCCCTGTGGACTGCGGGCATACTGGCCAAACATGCGATTATCGAGTCCCTTGATTTTGCGTTTACCAAAATTGATGAAGCAGCTATTGCTTTGTTTGATCCCACACAAGCGAGTAGCGTACTTAACTGGAGTCAAGAGGGCGTACAGGCTAAGAAAGATATGCTTCTCACTGCCGCGACGGACGCGTATGAGTTTGCCAGTAACATACCTCAATACAAAAAAGATTTCGCTGGAACCACTATCAGTGGGCTGGCGGGGCTTACACAAGATGTTGTCAGCTTAATACGATGGTCGGGGGAAAACACAAAAAACACCACCGCGTACCAGTTTGCCGAGAATCTAATACAGACCACCAACGGGTGGAAAACCGATGAATTTAAGGCTGGTAGTGCTGAGTTAAATCGGAAACTGAGCGCCCGAGCGGTCGATGACCCCAACACCCCACAGAACGAAGCTGTCATAGATACACTGGGTATTATATTTGGTGCAGCCGCTGACCACCCTTACGAGTTTGGTCTGGATTACATATATAAAGAAGGTATACAGGAGATTGCCCCTTTAATCGTGGGTGGGTTTACGTACGCAGCGGGTAAAGTTGGCGCTGGGGTGCTAGGGAAAGATGTATCAAAGGAGTTCCTCACTAAGCTAGGTTTCGCAGCCTCAGGGCTGACTGACATCGCCGAAAGTGCTGGGGGTACAACTGAAGCAGCATACGATGAAGCACTCGCGGAAATAGAGGCCGCATTAATAGCTCGTAGAGACAGTAATGAAAACATTACATGGTCAAACAAACAGATAGAACAGATAGCCGACTACTATGCGCAGGACATAGCGGTTAAAAACGGTATGTTTGCGGCTATGACCACTGCTGCTTTGTTATGGGCGGGGAGTGCGGCATTAGAAAAACCCAACATAGGTCTAGGAACTGGCTTCGATAAGTATGACGACGCGTTTCAAACTTACGCCCGAAAGATGGATACCGATTACAAAGCGTGGTTAGCTCAAAGCGGTAAAGTTGCTGGGAAAGAAGCTGTAAGTGAATTCACCGAAGAGTTCCTCATAAACGATAACCTCGAAACTATGCTTGCGGAGTGGAACCCTGAGCGTAATGTAGAAGGTAACAATTTATTCAATGGCTTTTTAGGTGCGGTAATAGCTGGCCCAGTTACGTTCAGCATTGATGCTATTGTGAACGCGCCCTCTATTGATGGGCTAGACGCGACACCGTCGTTTGAAGAAGCTACAGGGCGTACGCGGTTCCAATCTACCGGTGACACAACCGCTGACTTGTTATTGCTTAATAGGGACGTGCAAGAAACAGTGTATGCAGGCACTGCTGACTTGGCGACAGTATTAGGTACTTACGGTCTAAGCACTGACACGTTAGACGCGCTACAAGATGCCGCCAATGACCCTGACTTTTTAGGTAGCTACGGCCAGATACCTGACTTAGCGGATAGGTCGCAGAACAACGATGTACGTAAACCGCCGCCTAACTTTACAGAGTTCCCAACAGGCACACAGAACGAGTTGTACTACGACCCCAACACCGACGCTACGTATAAATTTAACAACGGTGATTGGCAGTTAGGTGGTTCCGGCAACAATTTATCGGCGCTAACCCCTATATCGGCTAATCCTGCCGATGCGTATAACTATGAGCGTCAAGGCGCAAATGATGCGGTTGTGAGCAAACCGGCTACGTTTAGTGTGTTTACAGACCCTGTGTCGGGTTTAGAGTATGTGTTAGAGAGGGCTGTGGCGTACGAGCTGTACACAGATGATGAGGGGACGTTTAATTTTCAGGACAAAAGTGGAGCTTACTTACACGCGTATATAAGTGACGCCCCGTCTACCGCTCAGTTGGCGCAAGAATTAAAGCGTATAGCCGACCAAGTGGTCGCAGAGAAATACTCTAATGTTACAGATACCACCGACTTAGCACTTGTTAATAGTGCTAGAAATTTCTATACGGCTCTCCCAGCTCTAACCGGGTATGTCGTAGACACAACTGCACAGGCGTTCGTATCACCCTTTGAGCAAAGGGCTGACTATTTGTTTAGGGATACACCTCAACAAGTGCTGGCAGAGGAAAATCCACAAAGCGGTAACACCCTAACAGGGCTTATAAAAACGCTAAACACCCTTGCTTACCGCTTTACGAATAACAATATTACTCAGACGCAGTTCGATATTCTATGGCCGCAGTACAAGTATCTCTTTGAGACTACGTACCCGATAATACAAACACAACGAGAACTGCGTGGGCTATCTGCTGATGATGATATTTACTCTACACAGTTCATAGACGGAAGCGTACCTACAATTTTTAGTACGTTGCCCGAAGCGAGCGGTACTGTACAACTAGACAGTCAGTACGGCCCGGAGTTTAATCCCAGCTCCAGCTACGATTTTAATAACCCAGAAGCTAGTTACATACCTGATAATTTAGTGACGGCGGGGGCGGAAGTAACTCCAGAGGTTTTACTCGCGGCTTTATACCCAGAAGGTTATGTTACTGACGGATCGGGTAGGTTTTACGCACAGAAAGCGTTACCTACAGAGCCTGTCACGACAGGGTTGTATGACAGTTGGACAGACGACCCAGAATACCGACCAATATCTACACAAGGCCAGTCTTGGCGCGACCCATTAAGCGCATCTGATGCTGGTGCTCAGGTGCTTACGTCTAACAAACCTATAGACACCCGTACGCTTTACGAACGACTTAATACGCTAGACGACGGAGGTACCCTACCTAGTAATTGGGCGGGGTCTAATGAATTTTATTACAACAACGGTGTCTGGACGTATGAAAATAGTAACGGGCAAGAGTCTTACCTTAAAAAACTTAGGAAGAACGCTGACGGTACTTTATACCGCGATGCTAATGGTAACTACGAACGGACTGACGAAAATGTCACAACAAGCGAGGAGCTGTTGGAGCGCCTCTACCCCACACAGTTGTACCCTGCAGGGCCGCCAACACTAAGTTCTGCTGGTATAGATTATACAACCACTAAAGAACTTAACGACCAGTACGAAGCTGACTTACTCCAATACTTTTTCACCGAGTCTATCGACAACGGGTGGGCTGCTACTGATGCCGCAGACTACGTGTTCCGTAACGGACAAGCCATTGCCGACAACATGCGCGGTATGGATGCGGCAGCGTTTGATGCGTACTACGTAACAGGCGCAGAAGGACAAACGTTTAATACCATTGACCCCTCGCCGCCGTTTACTGCTAGTTCGTTCAAGAAGTTTATGCTTGATAAGTATAACTTCAACGAAGAGGACTACTACGCCAGCCTAGCTAATCTAGGTAGTGACCCTACTGCTGTAGATAATGCACTAGACGTATTTTTTAGTGCCAACCCAGACTCTGCTAAGTTAAATAGCCCTACCGTACAAGGCTTTATAACCGATAACTACAACTCCGAAGCTGATGTCACCGCCGCGTTGAAAGCGGAGTTTGGGGAAGACTATATACCGACGGCAGAGGAGTTAGACAAGTACGTTGGTTCCCGCTGGATTAGCGGGCAGAAAACTAACATTACGGAAAGAATAGACGCTGAGTTCTACACTGATGCAGAAAAAACAGAAGATGTACAGAACATTGCGAGCATAGCGAGTAGCCGAGCGGAAACACTGGGCTATGCCCCTGATGCGTTTACCGAAGCGGAGTTTGCTAACCTAATAAACCCTGAGCTTGGTCAAGAAGCAAATGTCAACATACTCAACAACTATTATCAAAGCAGAACTATTGATGAGAATAGGTGGGTTGATTTATTAAAAGAGCGGTTAGGGGATGAACTCTACCTAGAGTTCGGTAGACAGGGTAATGATACTCTATCGGATTTTCAAGCTAGCGATTTAGCGGGTGAACGAAGCAGGGAGTTGTACGCCAAATACAAGATAGGCTCTAACGTAGGGACAGTAGAGACTGCTGACCTCGCCGCCGCGTTCGCTGAAGCTGAAGCAGGGCTACCCGTTACAGGCACGCCACCTACACCACCTACGCCACCAAGAGAGCGTTTAGATGGTGCATCACTCAGAGAACTTGCGAAATCACAGTACGGGTTTACAGACGCGCAGTACGATTCATTCGTAGCATATACATTTAGACCTGACCTTGTTGATGAAGAGAATACGACTTTCACCGCGCCCAGTGTAAAAACATTAGCCGCTGCTGAAGAGGCAGCGCAACTATACCTTACTGAAAACGAAGTGTACGTAGATAGCACAGATATTCTGGACGCTACGTTTAGTCAGTGGGCGCAAACAGAAGAAGAAGTCCTCGCCGAGTTCCGAAAAGAGCGTCCTGATTACGAGCTAACTCAAGCGGATATAGATAAGTATGTAGGTGTTATCGGTTTTTCAGACCCTGACGGCGGCCAAGCAGCGAATCTAACTAGCATTGACGCCGAGTTTGCAACCGAAGCCGAAAGAGACACGGCAGTAGCGAACTTCTTAGCAGCACCTATTGGTGGGGGTTTTACAAATGCCGATGTTTATAGTGAGGCCGAGGCACGGGCGGCGTTAGAAGAAGGGTTTATAGGACGTAGTAGTTTTGCTGACGAGTCACTTACCAGTGTGATAACCAACGGTGTTAATAGAAAAATACCCTCTTTTTCAAACATTGCAATTAATTTATTAGGCGAACTACAAATACAGTTTGATGATTCGGTATCGGTAGAGGATCAACGTAAGTACGCAAGAGGGCGTCTTAACGCCACCGGTTATTGGGCTGATATAGTAGCGTCTGTAGCAGCCGGTGAGAGTTACACCACCGCCGACGTATATGCCCTTGAGTCTTATCAAAATCTTATAGCGGAAGAGAACGCCAAAGTTACTACGGTAGATGAAGTTAGGGCGTACTTTGAATCAGAAGGGTTTGACGTTAGTAACTTAACAGACGAAGAGTTAAGAGCTATACCCGGGCTAGTTGGCGATACCTTAGATAACCGCATAAGTGATATAGACTCGGCAAACGAAGTCGACGCTATTAGTGTTACGAAGCAGGAAGTTATTGATTACCTGATAGATCTGGGCTACCAAGAGAGCGATGTTAAAGCTGCAGCTGACAACGGCGAATTTTCTGGGTTTACCGGTGTAAACGTGTTGGAGAGAGATCTTGGTACATTCACTAGCAGTTTCCAAGAAACATACGAAACAGAAGAACAGCGTGATGCGCGACTAGAAGCAGAGCAACAACGAGCAGACACAATAACAGCGTTTGGTAGCTACACGCCGACAGAAGAAGAGATAGCACAGTTCCTTGATAACAATGAAGGTATTGCTGATTACATAGCCCCGCGCCAGTTTACTCGTGCTGAAGCAGAAGCTGCGGTTGCCGCACAAGGCATATCACCGACAGTTACCGACAACGATGGGAACGAAGTACCTAATCCCACGTTTGAAGTGTTGGTCAACGGCTTAATAAACTTACAAGGTGATGAAACCACACAAGCTACACAAGAAGCTGCAGCGGTTACACAGGCTGATCCTTACTATATAGATCAAGGGGAAGTAGACGCTGAGTTCGCTAAGTATGGGTACTTCGATACTACCGGCATTGATACGTCTACTTACACAGGCGAGGCGTCGGAGAGCAACCTTGAAGGTACTATATCGAGTTTTGTAGACGCAAACTACTCTGACGAAGCCGAAGCAAGAGCTGCATTAGAAGCGGAAGGGTTTATCATACCTGAAGACTTTGACTTCACTCCGTTCGTAGGCCAGTTCAACAATGCCGAGTTAGGAAACAGAGTAACTCCGTTTGCAGCTAATAACATTGTTACTGCAGAAGAGGCTAGGGCTGCGTTAGACGCCGTAGAAGGTATTGATGCTTACGCTGTAGATGAAAACGGCGACTACCTTATTACTGATGAACAGCTCGCGGGGCTAGAGTTATCTGGACAATACCTACAAACTGATCTGGGTAGCCGCGTAGACGCACAGACGGTGACCGATGCCGAAGCAATAGCGGCATTACAAGCTGTGTTTGGTGCTGAGTACGTACCGTCGGCAGAGGAGATAGCACAGTTTCAGGGTCTAACACCGCAATCAGGTTTGTCTACTGAAGTCGCTAGGTATCAGGACGAGACACTGAACCGACTTGAAGGGGATATTGGTGACTTAACTGAAACTGTATCAACCCTAGAAGCACGCATAAACGGCATACTGGCAGCGGGCGGTACTTTAGACCAAGCGATAGCAACCGTATCCAACGATCTAAACATATCTATAACCGCTCTGCAGGACATCGTTACTGCAAACGCTGATAAGTTTACTACCGACCTGCAAAACACGCTGTTAGAAGCCAACATCTATACTGATCAGCGAATAAACACTATCAACCAAGCGTTGCAAAATGCAATTCAGCAGTTTGGTAGCGATATAGAGGCAGCGAAAGCAGCGGCAGCGGCAGAACTAGGACTCGAAGTTGGTACCCTGCAAGGGTTTATCAATGCTAACGAGCAGGCACTTACCGACCTCGGCACTGATGTAACCAGCCTGACAACACGTGTTGAGGACGTGGAAGACACGCTTGCGGGCGTCGTATCTCAGATAGGTCAACCTGCGGTTTACGATGGAGTCGGTAACGTAATAACTCCAGCGACAGGGCTGTACGCTGACATCGACGCGATGATAACCGCTGGATTTACCAGCGAACAAGCTACAGCAGCTATACAAGCTGTGTTGGGCGACCCCGCCACCGGAACCGGTATCTATGCGTACATAGACACTTTGGACTTGGCAACGACTGCTCAACTAGCCGCGCAGGTAAGCAGCTTAGAAGATTATGTCAGTGCACAGGGCTTCGCCACTACCGATGATTTGTCGGGACTGTCTGACCAGATACAGGTAGTAGCAGACGCGTTAGGTAAACCAGCGGAACAAGTCACGCAAGAAGACTTGGATTATGTCAACGATGTAATACAGAGCAACATATTACAGCCTGATGCTACGTTCACACAGCAAGACTTAGCGTATGATGTAAACCAAGACGGAATTGTAAACCTCGACGATTACGCAATTCTTGAGCAGTTGTACGGCGGTGATGTTTCCGTAGAGGGACTTGACCCCACATCACAATTTGCAGCCACGGGAGTTTTTGCTACACTAGCAGAGCAAGAACGTCAACGACAAATTGATGCAGAGGCTGCTAGGGCTGCGGATTTAGCTACGCAACAAGATATAAATGAGCAACTTGAGCAACAAATAGCCCAACAAACACAAATTACCAACGTGGTTATGCTCGACCAAGCGATAAGAGAAGCGGAGCAGGCGGCTGCACTTCAGCGTCAACGGCAGATACAAGCCCAGCAACTAGACTCAGACTTGGCCGAAATAGATTACATATACGATTTTGAGGGGATATTACAGCGCCCAGAGCAAGAGCCTTTGTACGGCTCTCCGTTTGGTGCAGGTGCCCAACAATTTGGTATGCGACGAGCCGCAGCGAAAGGCGGCCTAATAAAGAATGAAACTGATCGACTGATACAGTTATTAGGTGAATAAATTATGTCAAGTTTTGACTGGCTAGATAACCTTAGCAACAAAGCGTCTGACCTTTGGGATAGCACAGATTGGGGTACCGTTGCTCAATTAGGCGCTGGGGCGTATTTAACAGCCCGGGGTGTAGGCTCTCCGACGTCTGACCCTGTGGGTTATCAAGGCAAAGTAGTGAAGCGCGTACCTATTCGTGAGCGTGTGCCACAGACGTATGACCCTAATAGACGCCCGGGTGAAGCAGGACGTCGTTATTTTACCAGTACGCAGTTCTTAGATAGCCCACAAGCAGCGAGTAACGTATCCAAGAGCGAGCGCATTTTAGACCCTACAGGTGCTCAAATTATAGGCACTGAAGCCATACCAGACCGTGTGTTGGGTGATACTCAAATTATTGGTACCACTGCAGTGCCCGACACGGTGCTAAGTGACAACCCAGTGATTGGTACTGCTGTAGTGCCAGAAACTATTGACGACCCAGACAACCCCGGCACCGCTATCCCCAACCCTGCAAGGGAGGGCAAACAGTTTACAGCCGAGGGTTATGAGATACTTGATACGGCGTCGTATGACCCCGCTAAAGCGTACACATCTGACGGGTACGAAGTTATCTCTCAAGGAGAACGCAGCCTATTTAATACCTATACTGACGACGGATTCTTAGTCCTTGACCCAACTTTATACGACCCTAACAAAACGTACAGCGAAACTGGGTTTGAGGTTTTGTCACCCAGTCAACGTGAGGAAGGCAAGCAGTACACTGCCGAAGGTTTTGAGGTACTAGACACCGATGCGTATGACCCTGATGCAACATACAGCGAAGAGGGTGTGCGTGTGGTATCCCCAGAAGGTTTTTACACGCAAGAAGAGATAGCACGACAAGGAGCCAGAGCGGAAGCGTTAGGGCTAGCTGCTCTTAATGAAGCCAACCCTGTGTTAGCTGCGAAAGGCGGGATAATGAAGACTCGGGAGTACAATCGCGGGGGAAATGTACAACAAATGACCGGTGGGCGGTATTTGGCCGGAACCACTGACGGTATGGCTGATGAGGTACCTTCTAGTATAGACGGTGTGCAGCCCGCTGCATTAAGCGACGGCGAGTTTGTCATACCTGCAGATGTAGTGAGTCACTTAGGCAACGGTAACTCTACCGCTGGAGCAAAGGTATTAGACGATATGATGACCAACGTACGTAAAGCACGCACGGGTAACCCGGAGCAGGGGAAAGAAATTAACCCACAACAAGTTATGTCGCGTGCGGGTGGCGGCCTTGCCAACTTACCGCAGTATGCAAGTGGAGGCACAGTAAAACGTTTTAGCAACGGGGGTACGACAGCAGATGAAGCTACGGCGGCTTCTGATTTAGACACCCCAGATTTTACTGCTGAAGTAGCGGGAACCGAGGATTCGCTGGCTAACTGGGCCGGTGATTATGTAACTGATTTTCTTGGTAGGGCGCAAGGCTTGGCTGATCTGCCGTATGAAGCCTATACTGGCCCATTAACTGCGGGTGCTTCGGGTATTCAACAAGAAGCGTTTGGCACTGCGGGCACTATGGATACGAGTGGCACCCAGATGGGAGCGTTCGACCAAGCAGCAGCACAACAGTACATGAACCCTTACATGGACGCTGCACTACAACCACAAATACGTCTCGCACAAGAAGAAGCTGCGCGGCAGCGACTAGAAAACGCCAGCCGTATGACTCAAGCCGGTTCGTACGGAGGGTCACGCCAAGCTATATTGGAAGCGCTAAACCAGCAAAACTTAGCTCAAAATATATCCGATATTACAGCACAAGGGTACAACACAGCGTATGAACAAGCACGTGACCAGTTTGGCCGCGAGAAAGACTACGGCCTTGCTGCACTACAAACGCAAGGCGAGCTAGGCCGAATACAGCGTGATATTGCAGCTGAAGGTATAGCTGCAGACAAGGCGCAGTTTGAGGAAGAGCGAGACTTTGAATACAAGATGCCTACGTATTTGTCTTCACTCTTGCAGGGGCTACCCACAAACGCGAGAAACACTACTTACACACAACAAGACTCGCTGTCACAGGCCATAGGCAATACCGCAGGTGTTTCAGAATTGTACGATTTTCTTTTCCAAAACAACAACGATAGCAGCAACAATAACAGCAACAACAATGACAGCAACAGCAGCAATTAGAGAGAATTATGGCTAATTACAGAGACGGTATAGCGGGACTGGCCAGTGGTATTAACCATACTGCGGCTATGAACATGAACACCCCACAGAAGATAAAGCCTAAAGGCGGTAATCAAGGTATTACTGACCAGCTTGTCGATGCTGCTGCATACGCGGAAGTTGTCAACAAACAAAAAGCAGCTAAGAACCAGATGCTAATGGCGCAAGCGCAGAAAGAAGGCACTGTAGCCGAGCAAATGCAGCAAGCGGCTATGGGTGGTGCAAGGGAGAAGTTATCGGGTACAGCACAACAAGTTGCCGATACTATGGGTACTCGACAGAAGCGAGCAGAAGGTGCGCAGCGTAATATGTTGAAGAAGGCTATGAACCCTCGACAGGGTATAGCTTCCATGATGCCGCGCCCAGCTCCACAACAGCGCCCTGCACCGCCTACTCCTCAAGGTATGCCCCAACAACGTCCGGCACCACAAGGTATGCCTGTGCGTCGTGCAACCGGTGGTATTGTGGGTTATAAAGCCGGTGGAGATGTATCTGAACTAAAGAACCTTATTAACAGCGGGGTGTCCATAACCGAGATAGAAGCGTATTTGGCCCGCAAAAAACCCACAGGGATAGAGACAATACCAGAGCTAGTCGCGTATTTTAATCGACTGGGGGAGCAAGCCCTAGCCGAAAAAGTAGAAAACTTACCAGAACAGAAGACTACTCCGCCAACAGCTTCGCAGCTTAATGCGCAGTCAAAAGTAGCCGAAGCGATAGACGCGGCAGTCAGCGAGGACGGGTCTAAACCTCTCGACACTGATAAATACACGACGGACTACACCGGCAAGCGGATACTTAAACCAGAAGTAGACGCAGAAATAAATCGTAAGCTACAAGCTCAGAATAGGGCGTCCCAAGATAACATGCTAAATACGCTTGGTGCGATAGGTAACTTAGACAAAGCGATTGCTGGGGAATACAACTACCAGACGGGGCAGATAGATAAGACATCTTTTGCAGAGTTAAAAGAACAGGCCGCGAAGAAACGTGCAGCAGAGAAACAACCCCCACCTGCACCTGCACCTGCACCTACTGAGACTCGGGAGCAGAAGTTAGCCGGTTTAGATACGCTTATGGCAGGAGAAGACGCCCAGTTTGCCGCTGAAGATGCTGCCGCTGCACAACAAGCTGCCAATGCTCAAGCGGGTGCTCAAGCGGGTGCTCAAGCGGGTGAAGTAGACAACTTACAGACTAGGGCGGACAACATACAAAAAATTGCTAACCAGCAGCCCACTGGTGTAGGCACTATAGCCGCCCCTACCGTCGATGATCCTAAGATGGATCCGCGTATTGTAAAGACTTTAACAGACACGGCTAAATTAACTAAAGAGGATATTAAAAAAGCAGGTACAGATGCGTACGACCTTGGCCTTGAAAAATTAGGCTTCGGGAAGGACGCCTACGATGCTGAGAAATCTGCTAGGGGTAAGGCTGCAGCGGGACTTAAAGCGTTAGATGAGAAACAAGCCAAGCAACGCCGCCGTGAGGAGTTCAGAGTATTTGCCGCAAACGTAGGTCGCACGGGTAAACTGTCTGGCGGTAGTGAGGCGTTGGCACGAGAGCGAGCACGGCAACGTGCCTCCGAGCGTAGATCACTGTTAGACCAAGAATCATTGAATATCGGAGAAGCAGATCAACTACGAGCAGCGAGAGCCAGTGCCGTAGATCAGATGTTTCAAGCAACTAAAGACGCGAGAGACCTACAATTTACGTCGATTAGTACGCTTGCAGGGATGAATGCAACTGATAGAGAGATGAAGGCTAAAGAGGCTGACAGGGCACTAAAAGCTAATATAGCAAACAGAGAAGCTGATGACCGAATGGTAACGCGGTTGATGACTGCTGAAAAATACCTCGCGGATATAGACCTCAAGGTATTAGCAGCAGAACTTAAAAAGCGTGAAGTTGATGGCACACTAAAAAACTACGCCAATAAAGCACTCAATGACTCAATAGAAACGGAGCTGGCCGTATATGAAGCACTAATGGATGAGTATGGTCTTGCTGCTGCTTACCGTGCCTACCAAGCAGACCCTAGTGCGGCTAACAAAGCAAACTATGAGGCGATAGCGAAAACAGTCCGACTACAAGCAGACGCTAAATTAGGCCCCGACTTCCTCGCAACAAAGGCGGCCTTGATGCAGGCGGCGGGTGTAACTGATGCGATGGTCACCGACGCCGAAGCGAGGCTGTCAGAAGAATTTGACGCTGCCCGTACCTACCTATCTAAATAACAGAGAGACGACGCTGTGGCGTATACTGTACAAGAACTTAGAACTGCCCTTAGCAAAGCGGAAGCTGCAAACGACGAACCAGCGATCCGTGAACTAAAATCCGCCATTCTGCGGCGTTCAAGGGTTGGGTTGCTACCTGAGTTACAACGAGATTATGGTGCAGTAGAAAACCTAACCCGAGGTTTTGGGTCAGGATTTACACAAGGTTTTGAGACTGGCACTCTTGGTGTAGCCACCGTATTAGAAGAGCAAGCCGAGCTTAAAGCCCGCGAGAAGATACAAGCCCTTGGCGATACGTTTACCCCAGAAGGCGGAGATAAAGACTCTATTACCTACAACTTAGCCAGTGCGGTAGGTTCTACTGTGGGTGGTTTAGGGGCTACGCTAGCAGGTGGCGCAGTAGCAGGGATACCCGGTGCGGCTTTAGCGGGCGGTGCTTTTGGTCTTGCTACAATGCGTGGTGAAGCAAGTGAACGTGCACGGGATGCAGACGCTACACTAGAAGAACGCAACAAAGCAATAAACAACCCACTTATATTTGCTGCTGGTGCATTAGAATCCGTACCTTTCCTTAAAGCAGTCAACAGAATTAATAAACCAACGGCTGACAAGTTAAGTAAACTACTTGGCGGTGATAAAGAAGTTGAAGGTTTACTTGCTAGAGCTAGAAGCGCCGGAGCCACTGGTGGTGTGGAAGCCGTACAAGAACTTGCACAAAATACTGCACAGAACATAGTCGAGCGAGGCTATAACCCCGACAAAGAACTTAGCGAAGGTTCCGCAGAATCTGCCGGATACGGCTTTGGCGCGGGTGCAATCTTACAATTATTCTTAGACGCACTTCCGGGCAAGCAACGAGGCGGCCCTGATGTAGAAGAAGACACAACGCAAGGCCCACCCAAGCCTGATGTAGAAGAAGACACAACGCAAGGCCCACCCAAGCCTGATGACCTTGATGCGCGTGTAAGAGATCAAGCGGCGCGGGACAGACGTACTGATCCACAGGGTGACCTATTTCCGGCAGACGCAGAAGACGCGGCACGCACACAAGGGCCAGACCGTGCAATGCCTTCGGCTCCACCTATGTACGACGCGGAGACTAGAAGGAAGTTAGACGCTGCTAGGGTGCCACCCAAAGAAACTGCTCGTGACCAAGAGCCAGACCGTGCAACGCCTTCGGCTACATCTTTGTACGATTTGTATGACGCGGAAACTAGAAAAAAGATAGACGCTGCTAGGGTACCGTCGGGGGAAACTGCACGGGATAGACTCGAAGACGAAGTGCGGGCGGAAGCTAAAAAGCGAGAAGAAGCTGGTGCTGTAGAGTTTACCGAAGAAGAAATACAAGCACAGATTGATGACTTATACGCTAAGGATGACATTAAACAACGTGACTTGTTTGGTACTCCCGCTAAAGCATTAGACGAAGCTGCTGACCCTAAGCTACGGAAAGACAAACCTAAAGAGTTACCTCAACCTACAATGGTAGGTACGCCAGAAGGTAGGCTTGTAACTGAAAGCACTGCAGAAGCACAACGCCGAGAGACGCGAACACCTGTTATTGCTTCGGTAGAGTCAATAATAGCTAGAACTAAAAAATCGAAAGACCCTCAAGCAAAGAAAGAGCTTGAAACGCTAAACGCAACTCTAGCCACTTTGAAAGAGCAGCAACGGACAATCGACCTTGCGGAGAGCGAATCAGTCGTGGGTGATAAGCCCAGCGATAAAGTGGTCGCGGCGAGTGCAGCGAGACAAGCCAGCCAAGCGGAACAAAAAGCTAGAGACGAGGAAGCTAGTCCACAGGTGGACATGTTTTCAACAGAGTTGCAGGCTGCACGCAAACAACCAAAGCCTGTTGATGTAATAACCAACCGCACACTCGACCAGTTGGGCGTATCGAAAGGCAACAAGTTACGCAAACAAGTTGTGGGCAAAGAAGTATCTGACCCTACGGTACAGACTGCGTTAAGCGAAACGACTGTTCGTGACCCTGCGGTGCGTTCACGCCTAACAGAACTGATTGATACTCGCCCAACCCCTGCGCGACGAGAGTCCGATACACCTGCACCAGATGTAGTTGTATCTAAAAAAGTATTGAACGATTTGGGCGTACCCAAAAATGCTCCTGTGCGTGCACAGGTTCAAGGTGAAAAGCGCAGTGCTGTAAAAGATACGTTATTAGCGTACGCTCGTAAGCAGGGGCAGGCAGGACTGACCACCGATGCTAGGAATAAAATAATTAGTTTTGCCCAAGACGCACCCGCGCAGCAAGGCGTGCTTGATGTACGCCCCAAACGCACGCGACGACCAAAGGCAGAACAACCTGTTGTGGTGGAGCCTGTAGTAGAAGCACCAACACCTACGCCAGCAAAAACACAGTCCGCTAAACCTCGGGGCCGCCCAACGGTTTCCGTAAAGGCACTGGCTTCAGCTACAGAACAAAGAAAGAAACCAACCACCCGCTTTACCCAACCGTTCGCTAAGGGCACGACGATGCGCCCGTTTACAAAGTCGGATAGGAAAACCATACAAGCACTGCGTGAAGAGAGAGGACTGTCTACGACTACCAGAGCTAAGAAAGCGAACAAGATGCCGGAGTTTCGTGCGAAGGTGTACTTGAAGCGGTATGACAGCCCAACCAGTGCACTACTTGCTGCGATAGACGAATCTGCTCGTGGCCCACTACCCAAACGTGGAGATCGCACAGCAGAAGATGCTGCGCTAACAAAAGACACAACCCAAGAGGGCGCAAAGCAGGCAGTTGAATGGTTCAAAAAGAATACAAGCATAGCGTCTAACTCATGGATAGAAGCGCAAGAATCAGCCTTAGAGAAGCAGTACCTCACTGAAGCTGACCAAGAAACGCAGAGTGATTTAATAGACAAACGTATAGAAGCGGAGCGCAAAGACGAAGCTGCAGAACGGGGTGCTGCTAGGAAGAGAACCAAACAAGAACAGACAAAACGCCGACGTATTGAGCAAGTAGTAGAGAAAGAAGAATTTAAAGACATCGCTACTGCTGATACATACGCCTTGCAGAACCAGCAAGTAGAGGACGAAGTACGCGAAGCGTTAGAGAGTGATGACCCCGATGTTGCAGCGGCAATGCGCGAGTTGGATAAGGCTACTGGCAACAGACCCAATATGCTAGACGACGGTAAGACCAAAGTACTTACCCCAGTGTCCGATAGCGTGAGGGAGAAAATAGACGCCAACGACTTGGGCGGTGCACTACAAGAGCTAGCAAAAACTACAGACTCTAAATTTATACGTCAGATGGCAAACAAGTTGCTGCCGTTTGTAGGCGATACGAAAGTGTTTGCAGTAGATGCGCAGGCTAATTTAAGTGACGAACAAGCCTCGGCACCGTTTAGGTTTATGATGTTTCACGCCGACGGGGGCAACGCCCCATTAGGTACGTTCATCGCAAGTGGGAACAAGAACGACGCCGACATGATAGAAGCACTGGGCGAAGGTACAGCAGAGTACCTCGACAACTCTATTGTGCTTAATCCGTATGCGTATGATGGTATACCCGCAGAAGTTCTCCTGCATGAAGTGGCACACGCTGCGACACTGAAGACGTTAAAGGACTCTAACAGCCCGTTTACTAAACGACTCAACACTATATTTGAAGCCGTTAAAGAAGAGATAACACACGAATCTGCCAAGGTGGACTTAGACGAGTTCATGGCTGAGTTCTTTGCTAACCCTGTGTTGCGGGACGACTTACGCCGAATCCGCCTCGCTGGTGGAAAGCTAGCCAAGATAAAAGGGCAGGACAACATACTCCAACGCGTGCTGTTTGCTCTCAAGAAACTTTTTAACTTCCCCACTAATGTGGAAAACGAAGTGTCTCGCCTCGCTGATGAGATACTCGCCCCTGATAGTGGTGGGTATAACGGCGGTCTTTACAACGCCGATGTCGAACTTGTGGCTGAGAAGTTTGGTGCTGTGCAGAAACAGTTTGCCAAGAGCACTAAAGGACTCAAAGAATCAACGCAAGAAGGCTGGCGTAAATTGTGGACACTCCCTGCAAAAGCGAAATATATAGCTGCGTACTCTGCACCTTCTGAAATGCTAGCGGATATGGCGGACACCACAGACAAGCGGTTGGGTAAAGTGGCTCAGGAACTGCACGTTGAGTTTCGCAAGATGCGGGGCAACATGGAGCAGCGCATGAAGTCAGTTTCGGCAACGACGGACACACTACTGAAGTGGGAGAAGTCTGCATCTGCCGAAAAGTTAGATACGTTCAACGATATAGTCTACGAGAGCACGTTGTCACGAGTAGACCCATCTAAGAAGCCCGGGGACGACGGGTTCTACACAGGTGAGAAGTTGGAGACGTGGCGTGAGATGCAACCCGCATGGACGTCGTTAGGTGCCGATGGTCAGGCTATGTACAACAAGCTGCGCGATTCGTACAAAGCGCAGTACATGGAGTTAGGGAATGTCATCAAAGGGCGTATAGATGCGCTGACTAAAGACAACCCCGATTTGGCTAAAGAACTTGAGAACAAAGTACTGTCTAAGTTGTTTGACGCGAGCAAGATAGAGCCTTACTTCCCACTGACACGTTTTGGTGAGTATAAGCTAGGCTACAGCTTGAAGTCAGATCGTGAGGACGGAGAAGACGCGTACGTATTTAAGATGTTCCCCACTGCGGCCGCCCGTGTTGCATGGGTGAGAGATAACGTCGAAGGCAATCCTGATGTCATAGAAGGTTCTGTAGAGTTGCAGCAGGGTGATAAACCGATGGACTTTACCAACGTCCCGCCCACTGCCTTTGTCATGCAAACTGCAAACATGTTGCGGAAAGCGAAGGGTGTAGACGACGCTGTTGTTAAGCAGTTCATGCAGTCGTTTATCGAAGTTATGCCTGAAGCGGCGGTAGCCAAAGGTTTCGCTACTCGAAAAGGAACAGCGGGCTACGACCGTGATGCTATGGAGGCATTTAGACTTAAAGCACCCCAACTTGCACGTCAGACTGAACGTATGCGCTCGGCAGTGGCAATCAGTAGATTAAAAGATGAACTGATGGAGATGCAGGCACCCAGTGAAGGTTTGGGTACGGCAGAAGAAATCAGTGGGCGTATTAAGAAGACAGCACAGGAACGCGGTAAACGCGCTGCTTTGGGTGAAGAACTTAGGGTGCCTTACGAAACGCTACGCAACGAGTTACTCCAACGCGCCGACTTTGCACTTAATCCACCCAATAACTGGCTAGAAGGGCTAGCCCAGCGTGCGAACCAACTCGGCTTTGTGTACACAATCGGGTGGAACGCATCGTCAGCCATTGTAAACATGTCTCAGATACCATTGTTCGTTGCTCCCTACCTAACCGGAGAGTACGGCGCGAGAAATACAACAGCAGCACTTCACCGTTCGTTTGCGTTGTTGGGCGGTAGTGGTACGTTTAAAGACCCACTAATGAACACCATTGATAAATACTCGTTCGGAATGTTGGGTAGCGAGGGTAAGAAGTACGCGAAGCAGCGTGATCTTACTGGTGAAGAGATAGAAATGATGTCTATGCCAAGTATAGATAACTATTTTGTCATAGATAAAGACGGAATGTACCAAGTACGCGACGACTTTGAGTTTCCTGAAGGCGAACGCGGCAAGAAAATGAAAGAGGAGATAGCTAACCTGCAGCCGTTAGTGCAGGTAATGGCGGAGCAGAACCAATTAAACAGTTCGTTTATATCCGACACTATGGGCATAAATTATACAGATTCTCCCACAGCCGGATCGTTTAGGAAGTTGATGGACTCTGTAACACGTAGCTCTGCGTTTATGTTTCATCATGTCGAGCAGTACAACCGACAAGCGACTAACATAGCTATATATCAACTCGAACTCGATAGGCTAAACGGTAAACTTGACGCTGCTACTGGGTTAGAACGCAAGCCTACCGAAGAAGAACTTAACCTCACTACCGAGGAGAAACAGCGTCGTGCAGTGGAATACACCATGCGTGAGGCTCAACGATTAAACGGTGGTACTAACCTAGAAACTACAGGGCGTATAGGGCAGACGAATATAGGCCGAGTTGCTATGATGTATAAGTCTTACGGTATACGTATGTACAGCACAATGCTTACGTCTGCAAAACGTATGATAGATAAGAACGAAGACCCTATGGTAAGAAGAGTAGCCACAAGACAGCTTATTGGTGTGACTGGCTCTTCTATATTCTTTGCAGGACTACGTGGCTTCCCATTATATGGAGCGTTTACTCTTGTCGCTAACATGATACTAGACGATGAAGAAGATGATGCCGATACCATAGTACGTGAGTACATCGGAGAAGGTTGGTACAAGGGCGCACTTACCGCACTTACTGGGGCAGATGTATCAGCAAGGGTGGCGTTGTCAGGATTACTTGTTCAGGTCAACCGATATAACCATGACCCTTCAGCAGAAGAACAAATTGGCTTTTACGTAGGTGGCCCCGCATGGAGTAGTGCTAAGAAAATTCTCCGTGGTGTTGACGACTTGCGCAGCGGAGAAATGCAGCGGGGTATAGAGAACCTAGCACCCGGAGCTGTAACGAACGTACTCAAAACTGGACGTGTTGCTGCAGAAGATGCTTACAATACAAGAAGAGGTGACCCGATACTAGAAGACGTATCAGGTGGGGCGTTAGCTGCACAACTGTTCGGGTTCCGTCCAGCAGAGTTGTCGTTCCGGCAAGAGATGGCAGCGGCGTTCAAGAAGCAGGACAAAGCTAAGACTAGCATACCCACTAAAATCGTGCGTAAGATACACCTCGCACGGAAGACAGGTAACTGGCAGGAAGAGTTAAAGGCGTTGAGAGAGTTAGATAAGTGGAACACTAAGTACCCAGAGGCAGCGGTAAGCCGCAAATCACTTAATAAACGATTAGACCGGCATGATAAGACCACAGAGGATATGGTGTACGGTGTTAAATTCTCGTCAGGACTAGAAGATTTCTATGCGGATCGGCTGCTAGGTTTAGATTTATAAGGTGTGCCCTACCGATGGTGGAGGGATTCACCGGCAGGGCACGCGAGCACGACAACAAAGGGCAAACACATGCTCTTTGTGCATCATAACATACGCCACAGTCGCACTCCTAGCATACCGTTCTCTATAACCACGTTGATTTCTACCTGAAAGTTTTTTCTGTTTGTTATTCTACGCAGTTGTTGTTTACACTTCGTGGTGTTTATACAAGGAATGAAAAACGAAGCCCCAACAGCAAGTTCACTCCAGTGTAGTATGATAGGTACACCGTCAGGGCTTATATCGTCTCGGCGTACCGCATCAATCAACAACATCTTCTACGTCATCGTGGTAGTCTATTACCCACACAGGGGCCGAGTCCAAAACCATAGGGGTGCCTTTGGTGATACGTACCTTTTTATTCACTGCACCCATCTTCGATTTCATATCGCTTGTTAGCTGCCCATAGTTCACTTGTCTGGTACCGCACCACTCACGTAACTTATTTGGGCGAATATAAAACTTGTGTACGTCCGTTTCGTACCGCCCTGCTAGTTCGTGTGCAGGCATCATGTCAGGTATTACGTGTTCGTCTAGCCCGTTGCTGTTGTTCTTACGTAAGTCTTCCGTGCTTTTTATCCGTATGATTTTACCGATGTTGTCGAGCATAAACTCACTTATAAGTTCTTGTACTGATACTGACATCTCTTCCACAGCGGTAAGGTTCCTTTTACCTAACTTAACCGCCCACGCCTCGACCTTTTTCATATCGTATGACAGCAGCCCCGCACGGTTCGCTATCAAGCCGCCCATAAGTGAGTACGTTATGTGTACTGACCAAAACCGGTTCTCTGCAGTAAACCCACACAACCTGTCCACACGTTCTTGTAAGGTGGGTAACGCCCGCGCTATTTCCTCTTTGTGTTTTATGACGTACTGCACGTACGGCACGGCTGCCCAACCATAGTTTTCCTTCAGTGCTGCACTGAACCGGTCGGTTTCTTCCTTCGTGTTAAAGTGATACTTCTTAGCATGGCACTCCATGATACGCTGTGCTTCTGCTTTCGGCATTGCTTTGAACAGGCTTATGCGTTCCACAGCACTTGTGTTGCCAGTGGTCAGCCCTAACGATTTCCACGGCCTACCTCGTACTCGCTCTTCGTTTACGGAGCCACGCATACGGTTACGCTGCCTGCCCGATGTGAACTGGTAGGCTATGTCGGATAACTCTTTACCCTGCGAGTTGGTCATCTCGTCCATAGGCACTAACAAGTTGTGGTATAGCTCTGCCCTGTTCATTTTGGTGGCGTGTGTATCTTGTTCTTGGATAATCAGCTCGTCTGGATTACCCCACACAGACATACCCGCTGCCAACGCGGTGGTTTTACCCAACCCAGATTCTTTGCTGTGTACGTGTAGAACTGCGCAGTGTATTGGCTGCATCTCCATCAATATAGAACCGAAAGACGAACACACCATATACTGGTGCATCTCCATGTTGTCACGGTTGTAAAAATCCATGCAGCTTTTCCACCCCTCCAACGAACCCTTTGGCTCAAACGCGGGAAACAGTCCAGCAGTCTGTGCCGACGGTGGGTTAAACGTAACTTTATCTGCGTGTATTTCTTGATTGCCTAGTATAAACGACTCCATGTCAGGACTCGTCCACCCGAACTGGCGGTGCGCTTCGTCTGCTTTTCCGGTTTCTTGCATTTCATTTACCCATCTCATTATGTACTGAATAAGTTTATCCATGTTAGTCAGTGCCACACCTTGCATGGACATTTGTTTTCTAAATTCGTCTTTCGACGTAACCGAAGTCAGTGGTACAGTAAACTCACGTACGCCATCTTTGGGTAGGTGTAACCGCATAACTAGCGCCTCACCAAGTTGGACGTCGTGCAACCTACGTACTACGTATATATCATTATGGTATATAAGCTCCTCATCGGCGTTGCCCTCAGCATCTTTGGTGCGTATGTATACACCCCCGTTCGCCCCACGTATGTACGGCTTTGGGTAAGTGGGTATGACAAACGTCATCATCGGTGCGTTGGGTAAGTCTACAGCCGGTTGATGTACAACAAGTTCTTCTGTTGCTTCTTTTACCTTGTTGCCCAGTACGATTGGGGATTTTATCTTGCCCCAGTTCGGACACTCAGGACACACGTTTGGATTGTACTCGTCAAAACTACTACACAGGTACGGCCCCTTTATCCTATCAAACTTATCCTGCGTCTCTTCTGAATCGTAGGCTCTATGTTGGTTAGACATGTGCACTGCAGCCTTTCTACCGTCTTTACAAAACTTTGCGATAGATAACCCCGCACGCCACAGGGGTTCGTCACAGTTGTCTTGGTCAGTGCATATAATTGCTAGCTGTTGGCAACCTTCACCTGCCTTTGTTTTACCTAGTATCTTCTTGAAACTTGTTTCCTTGTTACGTACCAACGCGTCCATGAACGCGGTAGTACCCTCTTCCACTTTAGTAGGTGGTGGTGCGACGTCTACACCCACCAACTCTGCAAATAATTCTAAACTTATCGGGTGCCCTGTACTTACCACTGTCGTTTGTGCAGGCGGGTCTGTCTTAAAATTTTGTGTGTACGGTATACGAAGTACCCTAGCCACATCAGCCGGTACAGCGTAGTCGATAGGTAGGTTGTTCTCAGAACATAACTGTTTAAAGCGTAGGGCCACTGGCTCCCAGTCTTCCCTACAAACTTGTTCTGTTAAAGACCAATACGCATGTAGCCCCCTACCGGAATCGACAATGGTTGGCTTCGGTAGTTTAGTCTTTTTACAAAACTGACTCAGCTCAGTTAGTGCGTGCCGTTTATCTGTAAACTTAGGCGGCATACCATCTTCAAACTCACCGCAGTCCAAATCCAAGAAGAACGATTTTAAGTGCCCCACAGCGGCTTTGGCACGTGACTTGTTATTATTAAAAGTACCAAGCCCAAAAAAGCAATTCCACCCCGTGCTGTCAGCATTCGCAGCAGCGTCTACCAACTCTGCGCGGTGTTCAAAAAACGATTGTTTTACTTTACCGTTTGGGTGTATTAATAGTAGACAATAGTAATCTCCATCACCTGTTACGGAACGTAAGAATTGTAATTGGTTCATAGTCCCCCCATGAATTATAATAACTACGGCAAGGTGTTACCCCTGCCGTAGAACACAGGTGACTACTCGTCGTCCCATGCGTCCATAATGGACGCTAAGTCCTCTTCTTTTGGTTTAGCTGCGGCTTTTTTCTTCGCCGGTTTCTTCTTTGGTGGTTCTTCTGCCTCGTCCTCAAACACAGTGTCGTCATTCACTGCTTCTTTGACTGGCGCTCCTTCAACAGCAGTAAAAGGATTACCGCTCTCCTCATCTTGACTGAACCCATCTACCTCACCAAACGGATTACGTTTCTTCATCTCGACATACTTAACTACTTGCACGCCGTTAAGTCGTATAGACACCCCGTGGTCACGCATATTGTACGGAGTAAACATCACCGCAAGGTTCACAGTGCTGCCTGTAGTGAGTAAGAAATCACTAGGTAGCTCTTTACCTTTAGCGTCAACTTGTAGTGGTGCGTTGGTTGGCTCGCCGCTGTACGCGCCCTTGAGTTTAGCCTTTCCAATATACATACCGTCTTCGTCTTTCTTGAACGGCATATCTAACTTCTCAGGCCATTTATCCTCACGCTTCTCAGCGTATGCCTTAGCCATACTGGTAAACAGCTCTTTGGCTTGGTCTTTGGTCATGCGGAATTGCATTTCGTATGCAGCTCCATCATCTAATGGGTCGCACGGAACTGAACGGTTTTCAGTATTATCAAATCGGTACGTACGGTTGATACGGGGGTATAGTGCTTCGACGTTATTTACTAAGTGTGACATTTGCGCATTCTCCTAAGAATGGTTTGGTTTATGTTCGTACCCATCGACAGAATCAAAGGGTGACGACGTTACGCTCTCTACGTGTATGTTGTAGTGAGTTTTTGCTTTCTCAACAATTTCAGTGTCGAGTAAATCTTCTATTAGTTTTCGGGTCTTATCGGTGACCGGACGTAGGGGTTTGAACCGCAACACCTGCCGGTGGTAGCTATCCGTTTTAAACTCCACACGTGTTATGACATCTCTTACTTGTGTGTTGTTTGCAGCAAGGTGCCGTGTATATTCCCGCAGTGAAAGACTACCGTCAATAGTTTTACCGAAAATACTGGTGGGCGGTAGCTTCAACTGAAACACGTCCGCATGTCCATGCACCAAAACAGCTAGTCGTTGACAGAAACGGCAGTCCCTACCAAACGAACCACGTATGTTTTTTGGGCAATCAAGACACCTACCGCATTGTCTTTGGTTATCCGGTACGTCTGGGTCTGGGCGTTGAGTATCAGATGACCAACACATACGCTCGCCTTCCCAATACTCTCTTGCCATGCCCGCAGCATCTACGATAATTATATCTAGTCTATCAGGCGGCACCTCTCCTCCACCAGACAAGCTAAACTTATTGTCAGTTAGCTTTATAACCTGCATCATGCGTCCGCGTCATCGTCATCGTACTTCAACAGGCCATCATCAGATGATAAAACCCACTTGTGTTCAGACTGGCTATTCAGTAACGCGTCAACAACGTCGTCTCTACTGAACCGGTACGTATTACCTACTTTTATATAAGTCTCGTTCGGTATATTGCCCCTCTTAATCCACTTGCGTAGGGTAGCGGTAGACACGTCAAAGTAGTCTGCCATAGCATCAATATCTAAAAACGTTTTACCGTTATCTTCGTGCATTATTTTTTCCTCACAGATAGTATGTATTCAGAATCGACGTTAAGTCCCGCAGGTACAGCGTCGGGGTTTTCTTCAAGGTATTGACGCATGTGCGTCTGGTTTACGCGCTTTTCGAGCAGCTCCGGCACTTCGTTTTCTAACACAAACTTGTGCATGGATTCCCAATCGCTCGTCCAGTACCGTGTCTTCACAGAACGGTAGAACGTACCCTCAGTAGTGCGTATGCTCTCCACTCCTGTAGAATCTAAATGCTCAAGCAGCGCCGTTTTAATCTTGTTTTGTGTCTCGACAAGTTCAGCGTCAGCGTCTTTAAACTCTTTACTTAATTCGCTACGTTTAGCTTTTATCTTTTGATAGGCGCGAACGGCCTTACTCAGATCGAAATCTGACATAATAATACCCTCTGTTATATGTAAGTAGTGATTAAACTATACTAAAGTACTCTACTAGCTAAGTCTAGCACTTACTGGATAATCTCACTATATAAATCTATCATTTTTGAATGAACGTTTATTCTATCGTCCAACATAGCGTACATTCGCTTCTCTACATGAGAACCTTGCAACTGCACAACGGTGCACTTATGTGTTTGTCCCGACCTGTGTACACGTGCGTTTGCTTGTGCGTATGTCTCCAGCGATGACGTTGGCCCCCACCACACCACTGTGTTTGCCGCAGTCAACGTAACACCATGTGCAGCCGCTTGTGGTTGTATAACAAGTATCTGCGTCTCGTCTGTTTCTTGGAACCGTTTAAATATATCTGTGCGTTTTGTTGCAGGTACGTCTCCACGTATTATTTCTACAGTGTGCCCGTCGCTACGCAACTTTTCAGTTAGCACGTCAATAGCATGTTTGAACGGAACGAACACCAACACTTTCTTACTCGACTCGTCGATAACCTCACGTAGTACTTTGTATCGGTGCTTGATGTCGAACTCTAATGAATCCCCACCGTCTGTGTATACAGCACCGGCACTTATCTGTAACAACTTGTTCATGGCTACGGCTGCATTCGGCGCAGTGATCTCCTCACCGGCGGCACGCATAATCAACTTATCGCGTAGTTGTTTGTAGTACTTCTTCTGTTGTTGTGTAAGCTCCACCTCGCGTTTGGTGTACACCATATCCGGCAAGTCTAGGCACTCGTCTTTGGTGTAACGTATCGCCGGTTGTAATGCGTTGAACACAATGTCAGTCGCGTTTTCTTTTGGTATCCACTTAAACTGCGTGAACCGCACCATGACTTGATCGCGGAAAGAACCAAAGAACCTCGGCACTCCTTTAGGGTTGACTAACTTCGCCAGACCATACGCATCAAGGGGACTTTGCGCAGCGGGAGTACCTGTCATTAACCACAACCACGTGTCGTGTGTAATTAGTTTGTTCAGCGTCTTCCATCGTTTTGTCTGCACGTTCTTGTAGTGCGTAGCTTCGTCTATGATGATGCAGTCAAACCCACCGTTAGCAATAGCGTCTTGTACTATCTCTACACCGTCGTAGTTTATGATAACGAAATCTGCCCCGCCTTCGATTAGCTTTCGTCGCTTGTCCTTCGCGCCGTGTGCCACCTCAACACTTCTGTGCATGGCAAACGTAAACAAGTCTGCACGCCACGCACTATCCATAATCGACAACGGGCATATAACTAGCACTCGGTTGACCTTACCTTGTTTCATCAAGTAATCAGCCGCCCATATCGCACTGGCGGTCTTACCTGTCCCCTGCTCGTTGAAGCAGAACGCACGCCGGTTCATTGTTAGGAACCCTGCTGTCTTCTTCTGGTGGTCAAACGGCTCGTGCTTGCCTGTCCATTTGTACCGCCCCTCTATAGGTGACGGTGCTTTTATATTCATGTTACGTAGTGTCTTGGCTTCGTCTAAACCCCAATGCACTGCTACCTTGTTGCTTTCTACCTCTTTGCTTTTTGGTATAACGTTCGTGACTTTTTTAGGATCACGCAAATTTAACATCAGTAACTTGTTGTCAAATATCCTCATCTTGCGCGTAGTCTCGATTCTGTGATTCGTGTCAGTATTTCTATTGGCGGTTCTGTTACTTGATCGGTGAGTACGTCTTCTTCAGCGTATTCGGTGTAGATTAATCTTGTATAACGCCGTTCCTCCGAGTTTTGGGTTCTGTACATTTGTGTAACATGATCCATATTTACATATATTTTAGTGTTGCCGCCAAAAATAGTTAATTCAATAAACGTACTCATGCCTTACCCCCTGATTTATAGTTACGCGCACGGTTCTTACTGCTGTCTTCTACCTTATACCCATCAGCATTCGTACCACCATTATGCAGTGACGTGTTGTGAGATATATCTTTACCTTTTCGTTTTGCGTATCCTTTCTCTCTGTCAAACTTACGACGTGCGCGTTGACGTTCCATACGCGCTTCGTGCGCTTTGCTTCCCACGGGTGGGTTGATCTGCTTCTTTCTGTCTTTCGGATTTTTGTAGGGCATCTACCTTATCCTCTTTTGGACTGTTGAATATACGGTCAAACTCTAGGTTAAACCTTTCTACATCTGTTGGGCGTTGCTTACTGCCTTTACTCATTAATTTCTCCCGTTGTGCGCACACTCCAACACGTCACAGTGACGGTAACATAAGCCGCTGGGGTGCGCGTTCCAAACATCATTGTCCGACGCTATCGTCATTTGGTTTTGTCTATCCAAGTACTGCCCCCACAAATTCATAGCGTCATCACGGTGTACAGTTTTCTTTATTAACTTGTTGGCAACCAAAAACACAAGGCCGCCTCGTACTCTATCTATATCAGGAAAGTGTCTAAACACGGCAAGTGCCATCAAATCTAGTTGGTTGGTATCAGCATACTTTGCGGACTTACCAGTTTTATAATCAATCACCCACGCCAACTTGTTGTCCCTGTCTATGATAAGTAAGTCAGCGATACCACGGAACCACACGTCTTCGTCTTTGAACCCGCACGGCTCCATCTGCTCAGTAACGCCCAACTCGTACTCACATAACTTAACACCGTCTTTCTTACGCAATGCGTCTAGGATAGGTTGGCAGTATGCGTACTTTTTCGGCAGTGGTTTGTCGTCACGTATATACTCCTCGCACGCAAGGTGTACATCTGTACCGTAGCGCATAGCATCTGTTTCTTTTTGTGGGTATTGCTTCAGCACTTTGACATGGTAAAACTGCTTGGGGCATGTCTCGAACGCTTTTAGTTTGCTGTACGACCACGGTACTAAACTCATATCTCTCCCAAAGAACGCATCTCGTCGTATTTGTTATCGGCGTCAATTTCAGACTGGCAGATAAAGCACGTCACCGGAAACGGCGCTCCGTCCTCCGATACCAGTTCCCCACAATGTTGACAGTTAAAGTGCTCCGTGTCTACCTTGTTACCCTCTGGGTAGTACCGTGCATTCCACTCACGTATTGCTGCATCAGGTATTACTATCTTATCCATCATTCACCCACTAGTTCTTCGTATTTCTTAACAAAATAAGCAGCATTAGCAGCATCAGCAGCAGCATCAGCAGCAGCATAAGCAGCATTAGCAGCATCATCATAAGCATCAGCAGCAGCATAAGCAGCAGCAGCTTTAGCATTTTCCTTTAGCTCCTTTACTGTTACACTGCTTGGGTCATCTAACCATTTCTTAACTAACTCAATATGTTTATTCATATCACTCACACTCCCCGTATGATTTACCCACACCGCTTTCGCAATCCAGTGGCAAACCCTCACACCAGTCAGGCACTATACGCATACAATGCTCAATGTATCGTTGGCCTTCTCCAACATCTTTCTCTGGTACACAACACACTATGCTGTCATGCACTGTCATAACAACGTCGTACTTCTTGGCTATAGCTATCATCTGTTCACCAATTATGCAGCGTGCTAGTGCTTGGCATACATTCTCTGTAACCTTACCACCGTATATACGGGTGCGGCTCTTACGTGTTGCGTAGGTAAACTCCACACCTCGTTCGCCCTGCTCCCATGCTAAGTCTTCATACCGTAGCCTGAGTCCCGACGGTAACTTGATAAGTCCTATCAGTGGTAGTTTATAGCTAGACCCCCACGCATACGACAACAGCTTATTGGTTCCTATTGCGCCTGCCCCTTTGTTCGCAATCTGTTTCAACATATCTTGGCACGCCCGCCAGAAGTGCGCGATCTTCCAATTCGTATTACGGTACACTTGTATGATACGCCGTGCTTCATCAGCGGTTACATCAACACCTGCCTGTGCTTTCAGTTGGTCTTTAAACCGCACCGCCCCCATACCATAACCGGCACCGAGTATTGCTGTCTTACCAACAAACCGCTGCTCTTTGGTTACTTCTTCGACGGGCACGTTATATATACTCGACGCCATCTTTTTGTACACATCTTCACCACGCGCAAACGCTTCGCAAAGGTCGTCCTGTCCTGCGAGCCACGCTAACACACGCGCTTCTATCTGCGACGAGTCACAGTCTATCAACATGTAACCCTCCGGCGCACATATACTTCTTTTCAGGAACTTACCATCTGGCCCACGGCTTGGTAGGTTTTGCATGTTAATCTTATCTGCACCACCCCATCTCCCTGTGTGTGCCGCGTAGTACCGAATCGGTACGGGCAGTGTGCCACGGTCGGCTATGTCTAGGAAGCGTTGCGTACGAGTTTCTTCAAGCGTTGACTTCGTACCTAAACGTGCGTTCACGAGAGCTTGCACCTCTAGCTTAGGGTGCTCCAACAACTCAAGGAAGTCTTTGTCCGTCTTTGCTAGTGCGTACGTTTGTTTGCCTGTGGTCGGGCTAACCTTCATAGGTGGGGCTACCCCGTGATGCAGTAGCACTTCAGCAAACTTGGGGTTACTCAACAAGTCTTCGCGTGACATGTTGGCTTTACGTAACAGACTATTCTTGCGGGCTTTAACGTCTTTCAAGTGTAGTTCTAGCAACTCACTATCAAGCGTTAGCTTTGGTTCGACAAACATGCGCAGCGTCAAGTCAATCAACTGCATCTCCACCTTTGGAAAGTTTACAGCGAACTTCTTAAACAACTGATAGCATATATCTACATCGCCTATACAGTAGTCGCCATAGTCCGCTAATTCTTTTTCCGTGAAGTCTTCGCGTCTCTTGCCCAATGCGTCAAGTACAGCCGTACCTTTATCTTGTAAACGGTACCTTTTAGCGAGCATAGCGAGTGACGCAGGAGCTTCGACGCCATGTAACCCACGAGCCATGTACATTGTGCACATATAGACACGAGGACGTATGCCGTAATGCCAGTTAAGAATAGCACCGTCGAACATGTTATTATGGGCAACCACCATAGCGTCAGCCCAATTAAGTGTATGCAGAAAAGAATTAATCTCATCGTAATCTCCGCTTACCCATTTCGTTTCGCCGTTGTTTACCTTAACACCTACACCAACAACTTCAAACAAGTCGTCGCGTATGTATTGCTCGGTCGTAAGTTTACGTAGTGAGAACTGTTTGTCGTAGTACGTTTCAAAGTCGATAGTTATTAAATCCATTTCTCTAACCTCTCTATCTCGGCTTCGATATAGAATTTAATCTTCTTCGCGTCACGCAACTTGTCACTGTGACTAGCGGCACCGTACCTATAACACGAACGAAATATCTCACCCATTTGAGAGTTCATATCTTTGTAACTGATAAGGTGTTGTAGCTCAGTAGCCTTGTCGGGTAACTCGTAGTAACTTGCTGTGCTGCCATCACTTACGTTGGCCAGCTTGACTACGGGTTTGGTTTCGACAGGTGCTTGCGGTACTGCCTTACACTTGTGGTTTGGAAAATATGCGCGGTGGTACATCTTATTACACAACGAGCAGGTTTTTCGTTTTTGCTTACGTGGGGTTTTCTTGGCTAATGCAATTTGTATCGCACCGGTACTGCCGCGACAGCCTTTCTTCAAGTGTCTACGCATGTTGTTCCTGCTTATGAGTTTTGAGCAGGCCGCACACTCTACTTTTTCAAACCGCGTTTTCGTTTTATACATATTCAGTCCCTCCACAGGAATGTTATAAGTCTAGTTCAAGCTGTGTGCTTGCGTCTTCGACTTCGTTGAGTATATCTTCTATGTCATTCATGTTGTCTTCGTTGACAACCGCAGCGATACCGCCGCTTATCCATATCTGATACAGGTTCTTTTGTTGCAGTAGGGTAGGCTGATTGTTACCGGCCTTTAATTCAATACCAAAAAACTTACCGTTATAACTCCCTACTATGTCCGGCACGCCACTCTTACCATACCCGCCAGTAGCAGGCATGAAGTAATAGCACCTCGGTATATCGTCAAGCTGTTTACGTACGATCTTCTTCACCTTCGCTTCCGGCGTCATGGCCATCACGTTCCTCCTCTATTAGTTCAATTAAAATTTCAAGGTTGTCAGCAATATGTTCCAGTGTGCGACACAACCGCGCAAATATAAGTCGCTCGCTACTACTCATCAGCACAGTTCCCTTGAGTCAATACGTACGGTACTAAAAAGCCAATAGCGGGGTCGTCTTTATCTAGCGTCGAGTAGCTAGCTTCCCACACGCTCCTCAACATGTTGGGCGATAGTACTTTCCAGTTCTCACACTCCGCGTCATCAGTGTAGAACATGAACGAACGCAATCCGTCCAGAACACCGCCGATATACATTGTGCATATCATGCTGTACTCCTTATCGTCGTCACCTAAATCGCATAGGTTTTTTAGGTTCTCATTACTGTAAAACGCATGTGCGTTTAGTGACACTGCAAATAAACTTGTTGCTACTATTCTCTTAATCATCGTTACGCTCCTCCACTATAAAAAATGTATCGACGTCAACACGCCTACCAACATGCTCTATGGTATCGCCGAGGTTAGCCGCCATGAGCACAGCAATCTTCCGCTGCACCCACTGGGGTAACTTATCTAACGAATCATATTCGCTGCGTAGTGTTGAGTCAACGGCCTCTACACCGAGCGGGATAACTTCTACGCTACCCCCCTCGGCTTCGTCTACACAAACGATGTGGGTCACTCCGTACTGGCCGTAAGCCCACTCGCCAAACTTAGCAGCCAC
>Ga0208791_1000054_pt1 | contig 57582 bp, 82 predicted proteins | sample 11_taG_FD_184084 | JGI IMG/M metagenome (GOLD analysis project Ga0208791, IMG submission 184084) | Marine viral communities from the Subarctic Pacific Ocean - 11_ETSP_OMZ_AT15265 metaG (SPAdes) (version 2) | ecosystem: Environmental > Aquatic > Marine > Oceanic | place: Pacific Ocean | collected...
ATAATCCTTTGCTTGATTGCCACTCTTTTAATGCACGTTCTGTGCCTGGACCAAAGACTCCGTCTGCTCCGATGCCTAGTGCTTCTTGCATCATTTTTACACCTTCGCCACGTGAACCTTTTCGTAGTACTCCAATATCATCAATATCAAAGTCATCATCACCTGCATCGTGTGCAAGTGTTACTGGGTTACCAAATACTTCCATTGCTTTTGAATAACGCTTCTGACGTGACTCAAGTCCGATGTTACCACCATTAATTTTCTTAGTCATTTTTACAACATCGTCAGTGTCTGCAATTGAATTTAAATTATTTGCTTCCCAAAACCAACAAGCCGATTCAACAGCACCTTTAGGTGTTGCTACATACTCAGCTGCTTCTTCTGCTGTCATATCGACAGTTTTACCAAAACGTGTATAGTTTTCACGTCCAGTTAATTGTTTTAAACCACGTCCGCGGAATAACCAACCATCACCTTCATTTACATTGCCCATCTTGTACTTACGGAATTCGTCCATATATACATAGTTTGCAATTTTTTCTGGGTTGCGGGCATATTCAGCCGCATCACGTCTTGTGTGCCCTGCTGGATGAACGCCAGTACCAAAGTATCTGCCAAATACGGCATTTAGTGATTTTTCGCTGTAGTTTAAATTTTCTTGTAATGAACGAAAGTTGTTACTTTCGTGAGCGCACTGACTGATAAAATGTGCAGCTCTTCTTTCTGTGTTAATACCATACTTTGGCATAACTGCTACTAATGCTTCGTACCAGCTGTCAACATCCTTATTACCTGGGATTAATTGCGCCAATTGTTCTTTTTGTAGTTTAAACATAGTTAGATCCTTTTTAAAACGAGAGCCTTGTCTTGATTTTCAAAAACAAGTTTGTCTCCGTACTTACTTATGTTATAGTCACCGATATACTTGGTCAAAAAGAGTATTTCTGGATAACTTTCCATAATGTCAAACTTACCGTCGATATTGTCTCTAATGTAATTAACATCTCCAAAATCAATAAATTCAAAAGCCAGCGGGTCTGCATATACTTTCTTTAATTTTAATATATTTTCTTTGAGATCAACAGTATCTATAAATCCTTTGTTAAAAAATTCTTTGTAGTTTTCCATACGTGTTTCTTCAACTTTAATACCGTAATTGTCAGGATTGTTTGGAACAAATTCTTCTAATGTGCCTTGCGAAAGATCCTGTGATCGCCAATTTTTATAATATCTAAATTTAAAATCATCCATTTCAGAAAGACTTTTAACACCGTCGATAATTTCTAAAATATTTTCGTGTACGTTTTTTTCTCTAGCAAGTTCTACAAATACTTTATATGTACCGTCACTTTGCTCACCACTAGTTACATCTGCATCGAGTATAAATCCATAGCCTCTTTCTAAAAAATTCATTAAATCTTTTGCTGCTGAATTTTCTTTTAAACTAAAACTTAGTGTAACAATGTCTTTGTCGTCACCCATTTTACTAGAAAATGAATCAATTTCAAAAATATTGTCCATCATATCTTTTAAATCTCCTTGACGTAATCCCATTACACTGTCTCCGTTGCTGGTGCTGCTTCTGGTGCTGCTGCTGTTGCGTCTGCTGCTAATGCTGCATCTGCTGGCTGCTGTTCTGCTGTTGCTTGTGTTTCGGCTGCATTAGCAGGCTCTTCAGCGTAATTATTAGTGTTCATACTACCAACAATATCTATAATTAATTTTTTAGGCATTTGAATTTCAACTATCCAAACCGCTTTTCGATCCAACTTACCTTTTTTGCTTCCGGGACGAATGTCATCGGGTTTGGTAATTTTTCTTGGAACTATTAAAGTGTCTTTTGAATAGCGTACTTTACAATCATAATCGAGTAAACGTTTGCCGCCCATAGGATCAGGCATTTCGTTTTTTGCCCACATAAACGAACAAGTTACCCAGTGTCGATCAATTTTAGGACCTTCGCATAATTCGCCATTTTCCCAATTTTGATAAACATAGATGTCTAATTCATCTAGTACACGTTCAAAATCTTTTAGTACGTTGAATGATGTATTACTATCGTATATTGATTCAACATTTTTTATAATATCTAATACGTCTTGCATTTCCCGAGTCCTATTTGGTTGTATACTTATTTATCTGATCTGCACACATATAGTATAGTTTTTCTCTTTACTGAAAATGGTAAATACTTTTGTAGGACGTTGCCTACATTGGCACAGTCCTATCATATACCATAACTCATAGGAGGACTTAATGGGTGCAAAAAGAAAAGCTCGCGATAAGCGGGTATCAAATGGTAACAGTAATGTTATCGATTTTAACACAATTCAAAAAAAACACACAGTTCAATTACTTCCAAGAAACAGACATCAAGAAAATTATATACTCAAACTATTAGACGATAGTAAATCAATTGTATTTGCTATTGGACCTGCTGGTACGGGTAAAACGATGTTAGCAGTGTTAGCCGCTGTAAAGAAATTTAAAGAAGGCACAATTGACAAAATCATAGTAACAAGACCAGCAGTATCGGTTGACGAAGATTTAGGTTTTTTACCAGGAACGCTAGAAGAAAAAATGGCGCCTTGGACAAGACCGGTGTTTGATGTATTGAGAGAATACTTTGACGCACGACAAATCACAGGTATGATTGAAGAAGGCATTATTGAAATAGCACCTCTAGCATATATGCGAGGCCGAACTTTTAAAGATGCATACATCATTGCTGATGAAATGCAAAATGCAACACCAAATCAAATGAAAATGTTACTAACACGATTAGGCGAAAGATCTGAGATGGTCGTTACAGGCGATTTAGCACAGGCTGATAGACTAAAAGATAATGGTTTATTAGACTTTGTTGGACAGCTAGAATCATACGGCACTAACACGCACCTGGACGTAGTCCGATTTGAACAAGGAGATATAGAAAGGCACGAAGCTGTTGCAGAAGTTTTAAAGGTTTACGGAGACGAGTAAACTAATTAACTGGGGGAGTTTTTATTCCCCCAGTATTCTAAATACTTTATTCGCTTAATTAAGTTAGCAACTCCGTTTTGTCTGCCCATACTTAAAATTGGTGCTAAACCTATATTGTTAAGAGTTTCGATATTAAATTCTTGACGTTGTTTATCATTTGCCTGGTTATACCAGTCACAAATCATACCGCCTAAGCCTTTAACAATGCTACTATCAGCTTGACAAATAAATGTTTTATTATAACGTAACCACAACCGACTAGTACATCCTGGTACTAATTCAAAATCTTGAAAGTCAAACTCTTTAACACTTTCTGCTTGCGAACCATACTCCATTATAAATTCATACTTGTCCATTGGATCTTCGAGCTCAAATAGGTCTTCATACAAATTTTGAAATTCTTGCACTTACTTCTCCTATTTTTTCAAATACAAAGTCAATTTCTTCTTTAGTAGTGTATGCTCCCCAACTAACACGAATTAAATTATTTTTATCAGTTAGACCTGTAACTAAAGGTTCAGCACACAAATTCCCGCCACGTACACATATATTATAAGCATCTAGCATCATTACAACGTCTTCAACAGTTCCTGAATCTGTAGTAAAACTTATGAGTCCGGTATGAGATTTAACAAGTTTATTTTTAAATAGTTCATTTGCGTATGCTGTAATTTCTTTATCGTGATTTATAATTTGTGATTGATTATCCATTAGCCAGTCTAGTAAATTAGGCAATGTACATATTGCTTGTAGATTTTGCGTACCACTTTCAAATCTGTTAGCAGTTTCAAGATATGTTACTTTGTTCAAACTAACGTGAGATACACTTCCACCTCCAGGGTGTACTGGGCTATACCATAACCATTTTTCATCTAGTAGTAAACATCCTAATCCCATCGGACCGTATATCTTATGCCAACTCCAAGTAACAAAGTCAAATCCGTCATAGTTGTGTTCTATCTTACCCATACTTTGACAAGCATCAAGTATTGATATTGCATTATTATTTTTACATATATCTCTTATCTTATCAAGGTCTTGTACTACGCCTAAGACGTTACTTACTGCATTTACTGCTAATACCTTACACGTTGCAGAATCTGTACGCATAGCATTGTTTACAGCGTCTAAGTCAAGCATACCATCCTTCATAACGTTTATATATTTAATATCAGTACTAGCATCACGTAGCGGTAACAATAGACTATGATGTGCGTCAACACCAACGTAAACGCTTATATGGCCGGTAAAACGCTGTTTTATCAATTGTACAGCATCATATAACCCTTGTGATGCTCCGCTGTTAAAAGCAATTCTTTTATCAGGATGAGTAATGTTTAACCATTCTCCAATTTTATTTTTTGCAGAATGATACTTTTCGTCAACCCAAGCACCCATACTATGACCACTACGGTGTGCATTTGACTTATGGTTTAGTAAAAAGTCATTTGTATCCTGTATAACAGTATCTAATGTTTGACTTGTAGCCGCACTATCTAAATAAACTGTATCTGGATTAGCTGCAAAAAATGGAAACCTATCCTTCATACAAACTTTCCTTTAGTATGTCTTTGTAATTTGTTATGCCTTTACTATGTAAGTAATAGCGATCTTCTTGGCTAAGTGTACCTAATGCATTTCCGTGTGCTGCTTTAATGTCGTTGTTTAAAACAAACATTTCGGGTCGCGCCTGAATTCTACTTTTATCAAAAGGCCAACTTCTAATTTGCATATCTGTGTCAACACCACTTGCATCTTTTGCAACATAACAACTAAGAATACAATCAACACTTGCATTGTTTTCAGCAAATATTCTTACATTTACTTTGCTTAGAGAATCCTTTTCAGGGTGTATATTAATACTAACAGGACAGTGGCCTTCTTCTTGTATAATAGTAATATTATATTCTTCGTGATTATCTACGTCCTGCGGATGTAGGTTTAAAGATATACCGGTTTCATTTGTATATACTTTATTATAAGGTTTGGCCATTAGACAACTCTATCTTTTTAGTTAAGTAACTATCTTGTAATTGCTGGTCGTGTGTAACTAGTAATACAATGCCACCATTATCGCAAACTTCTTTAATTAAGTCTGTAACTTTACTACGGCTTGATTGTTCTAATCCACTATCAGGTTCGTCTAATAACAGTAATGAAGGAGTCTTTAGCATTGCTTGTGCTAGTTCGTTCTTTTTACGTTCTCCGCCACTGGCTCCGTGATTAAAATCTCTTTGTGACCAATCTTCAGGTAATGACATCTCATTAAACACACTTTTAGACTTTCTTATTATTTCAATCTTACGTGCATCTGGAGCGTCAAATTTTGCAAATTCGCTAAACAATGATAATGTGTTTACACCGTCAAGTGTCGGCGGTGATTGATGTGCAATAAAAAACCCATTGCGTGAACGTTCATAACATTCTAGATCAGTCACATCTACGCCATTATGTTCGATATTTCCGTCAACATCAATATCTGGACGACCCATAATAGTGTGTAATAAAGTACTTTTACCACTGCCATTATGGCCAGTAACTAGAATACATTCGCCAGCATTTGCCTCTAAGTTAATACCATCAAGTATTTCTTTTCCGTTAATGCTTGCTTTTAGGTTTTTAATTTTAAGCATTCAATGCCTCCGCTAATGATTTATCGTGAAACATATCAACCATAATATCACTGCCGCCCATAAACTCTCCATTAACATATAATTGAGGAATAGTTGGCCAGTCGCTATATTGTTTAATATTTTCACGTAGTTCAGAATCTGCTAATACATCTCGTGTTTCAAATTGTGCATCTAACATCTGCAGAATTCTTACAGCTTTCATACTAAACCCACAAGCTGGTGCTTGTTCATTCCCCTTCATAAAAAGGACTATTTTATGTTCGTTTACTAATTTTTTAATTTCTTCGTTTGTCATCCTATACTCCCTTCCATTTGGACTTCTAATAATTTGTTTGCCTCCGCCGCAAACTCTAATGGTAATGTGTTAAGTACTGAATCGCAGAAGCCGTTAACAATAGTACTAACTGCTTGTTCAGGATCTAATCCTCTACTCATTAAGTAGTATAACACTTCTTCACTTACCTTACCTGTACTTGCTTCGTGTTCAATTTGAGCTGTTTCGTTAGAAACATCAGTGTATGGAATAGTATTACTAATACTATTACCACCAATCATTAAACTATCACACTGTGTAAAGTTCTTTGCATTGTCGGCACCAGACCCCATTTTAACTAAGCCACGGTATGTATTTTTACTGTGTCCCAATCCAATGCCTTTTGAAACAATAGTGCTTTTGGTATTTTTACCAATGTGCCACATCTTTGTTCCTGTGTCTGCTTGTTGTCTACCTTTGGTTACTGCAACACTGTAGAACTCTCCTACACTGCCATCACCTTTAAGTATACAGCTTGGGTACTTCCAAGTAATTGCACTACCTGTTTCAACCTGTGTCCAAGTAACACGACTGTTGTTGCCTCTACACATTGCACGTTTAGTAACAAAATTGTATATGCCGCCTTTGCCATTTTCATCGCCCGGGTACCAATTTTGTACTGTGCTGTATTTTATTTCAGCATTTTCTAAAGTAACAAGTTCTACTACTGCGGCGTGTAATTGATTTTCGTCACGCATTGGTGCAGTACATCCTTCTAAGTAACTTACATAACTATCGTCGTCTGCAATAATAAGTGTGCGTTCAAACTGTCCTGTGTGTTCAGCATTGATTCTAAAGTATGTGCTTAGTTCCATTGGACACGTTGTGCCTTTTGGAATGTACACAAAACTACCATCTGAAAATACTGCACTATTAAGACAACTAAAGTAATTGTCCTTTTGTGGTACAACACTGCCTAAATACTTTTTAACTAAGTCAGGATAGTCTTTTACTGCTTCACTAATACTACAAAATATTACACCGTCTTTTAAAAGTATATCTTTGTATGTAGTAGTAACACTTACACTGTCGTATACTGCATCAACAGCAACACCTGCTAGTTTTGCTTGTTCGTCTAGTGGAATACCTAGTTTAGCAAAGTCTGCTAAAATTTCTGGATCAACTTCGTCTAAACTGTTTAGTAATTTTTTAGGACGACTGTGGTAATACAATTCATCATAATCAATCTTAGGATAATTTACTTCTGCCCAATTAGGTTCTTTCATAGTCTGTAAGGCTGCAAATGCTTTAAGTCGCCATTCTAATAACCACTCAGGTTCGTCATTTTTGTCACTTATCAATCTAATAGTTTCTTCAGAAAGTCCTTTACCAAGGTATTCTGTCTCTACGTTAGAAGACCAACCGGCAGTATACTCTTGTGAAACTTCTTGCTCTTCAATCATTATGTATCACCTTTACTTTAGATTTCTTTAAAAATTCTATACCTGCACTACTTCGATATACATTTTTATAATATACTGTACTTATACCGCTCTGGTAGATTAACTTGGCACATTCGATACAAGGTGAATGAGTAATAAAAATAGACGCTCCTAAACCGCTTTCGCTACTTTTTGCTAGTTTAGCAATAGCATTTGATTCTGCGTGTAGTACTTCAGGTTTAGATTTATTGTTAGAATCTTCACAACAATTATCCCAACCAGTAGGCATACCGTTATAACCAATACTAATAATGCGATCGTCTTTTACAACAATGGCACCTACATTTAATCGTTTGGCAGAGCTTAGTTGAGCAAACCGTTCTGCAACATCCATATATGTGTCTATAAATTTCTGTTTCATTTTTTTAATTGCTCTATTAGATATTCATTCTGTGTATAAATGTATTCCCAACTCGGTCCTTTAATAGGAGGTTTACCGTTGTCATCATAGTAAGTATATTGTACAAAATATGGTTTAAGCCATATACGTTTATTAGATCCACTACGTATTGGCCACCAAGCAAACTTTTCTTCTATAGATCTTTGACAATCTGTCTGCCAGTTAGCACCCATCATACGGCCATTGGCGCCTTAATACTATCCATTGGATTATAGTCTTTTAATATAAACATTGTAGGATCAGCTTCCATAACTTCAAACAATGTACCAAACTCAGGCATTACTAGTGTAGGGCCTTTCACTGGTGTGCGTTTGATTTGTTCTTTTACTTGTTCAAAATGATTTTGATAGATATGACAATCACCACCAGTCCATACAAACTCGCCTACTCTAAGTCCTAACATTTTGGCCATAATGTGTGTCAGTAAACTATAACTAGCAATATTAAACGGCACACCTAAAAACATATCTGCACTACGTTGATATAACTGACAACTAAGTTCTCCGTCTTGTACATAAAATTGAAACATAGTATGACAAGGAGGTAATGCCATTTTGTCTACTTCGCCAGCATTCCACGCACTAACAATATGTCTACGACTACTAGGATCAGTATAGATGCTTTTCATAACTTCTACAATTTGATCTACGTGATGGCCTCTAGCATTCCAGCTACGCCATTGCTTTCCGTATACAGGTCCTAATTCTCCATCTTCGTAGCCTAATTCTTTGCCTTGTTTGTCTGCATTAGCAGTCCAAATAGTGTTCTTACCTATCAGCTCGTCACGTGTTTTACCGTAGTGTATTTCAGCAAGTCTGCGTTCGTCGCTTGAACCTTCCAAGAACCATAGTAGTTCACTTACTACACTCTTCCAAGCAAGTTTTTTTGTAGTAACAGCAGGGAACTCGTTACGTAAATCAAAACGCATTTGGTAACCAAATACGCCTCGGGTACCTACTCCTGTTCTATCGTTGCGATCTTTGCCGTTTTCTAAAATATATTCTAATGCTTCTAAATATTGTTTCATTTGTTTATGTGCTTCTTTTTAATTGGATTGTCATAGTAGTCGTGTGTACCTGCTCGGTATCTTTCTTTACGCTCACCTAGCATCATAGAACTAGTCCAGACAGCTACTGCCATACTTGATAAGATTAACATTCCTGCTATGTATTGTAATATATCGATTATCATCTTTTCTCCATAATTTGAAACTTAACTAAATCGTGATCTTCTTCCCATTTGACCTTAAATAAACTTTCAATCTTTTTCATAGGCAAGAATGTATCACAAGCATATGCTCCAGGAATACGACTAAGATAAAACTCTTCAATGACTCCTAGCGTTTGTTCAATAATGTTAGGACCACCAATTACCCAGATAATAAGATTTGGATATTGTTCTTCTAGTAATTTTAGTTGTATATTTAGGTCACCATTGGTGTATATGTCAGCACCTTCGGGAGGAGGAAATTGTGATGTTACTAATACGTTAGTGCGATTTGGTAAAGGTCTAGGCATACCTTCGTCTGCCCAAGTAGTTGACCCCATTACAACAACGTGTCCTGCTGTATTTTCTTTAAACCACTTTAAGTCTGTACTGTTGTGTGGCCAAGGTAGTGTGCCGTCTTTACTTACGCCGCCATAGTCGTCACACGCTAGAATTGCTTTTATCATTGTCTTCACCGTACCTTCCACGGGTTCTATTACCGTCACCATTTAATTCAGTGAGGTCCTGTTGTAGTTCTTTATAATCGGATTGCTTTTTATTAAAAATTGCGTCCCAGTTATCTTCAAAACTTTTAGTATCAATCGACCTAGGTCGCTGTTTACTTCCTTTACTCATTTGTAATGTCCTTAATTGGTATTATACCAAATTCTTCGTATTTGTTAGGGTATCCGTCCCATTCACTTGCATCAGCCGGAGGATCTTGTTGATCAACAATATTCACACCCCAATCAGATACTTCTCGGTTAATTGCGTCCCATTTTTCTCTTTCTTCAGAACTTATTGCTACTTCAGAAACAATAGCATCAACTGGACATTCTGGCTCGCAAACACCACAGTCAATACATTCATCAGGATTAATAGCTAAAAAATTATCTGCTTCATAGAAACAATCAACTGGGCAAACTGCTACACAGTCTGTATGTTTACATTTTACACAATTATCAGTTACTAAATATGTCACGCACTTACGCCTTGTTTAATATTTCTAATATAAATAATCCTAATAGTATCGTAGAAGATACTAATCCAGCTAAAAGCATTTGATTAGTTTTTTTCTTACCTGCTATTAGTCCTAATCTTTTTAAATCTTTTTTAATACTACTCATAATCTCGCTAGTTTAATTAGCACTGCGGCTAAGTTAATCTCCGGATCAACTACTAGGGTGTGATCCACTAACCCTTGTTTAATAATTAGTACGGCTTTATCCTGTTGTTCTTCATTCCCGAACAATTCAATGTTGTCATATAACCAACGATACACTTCTTCCATTTCTTCTGGACGAATAGCACCACATAACAATTTACGTGCTTCTTGAATCTTGCCTGCTTTAAACAGCTCAACCATATCAAGTTTCCAATCACTTTCACCTGTATCTCCTTCATTAGGAGCAAGTAGTGATCCGTCTTGCACGTTCATCTGTACCATATTTATGCACTTACGTAAGTCTGGGTATGTTGCTTTTACGTATGTGTCTAGCGTATCAAGATCTGGAGTAACACCTTCGGTAATAAGTATTTCAGCGACTCTAGCTGTGAACTCAGTTTGGTCAATTTTAGCAATGTGGAAACCTTGACACCTACTATGCAAAGCAGGTATAACACGATTTGGATAGTTACAAGTAAGAATAAAACGAGAAGTAGTATGATACTCTTCCATAACACCCCGAAGCGCCGCTTGAGCGTTCGGACTAAGATAGTCAGCTTCATCTAGTAATACAACCTTAAAGTCCCCGAATGGGATCATCTGTACAAAGTTTACAATTTTATCACGAACATCATCTACTGAGTTTGTTCGCGATGCGTTTATTTCTAATATGTCTAAATCATTAATTTCTAGTTCATTAAACAACAATTTTGCAAGTGTTGTTTTACCAATACCTGCATTGCCACTAAACAGTAAATGCGGAATAGTTTTTTCTTTTATCCAAGTCTTTACTTGGTTACGTTGTGCGTCATCACGAAATACGTAGCCATCTACTGTTTTCGGACGATACTTTTCTACCCATAATTCTTTCATTTACTTGCCTCTATAATTAATTTTAATCTTGCTATTTCTTTAGGAGTCATCTGTATTGTATCTAACACTTTATCTAAGTCTTTCATACTGTGCTTTTGAAACTGTTCTACTTCTTGTGCTTCTAACATTTCAAACTCGTTAGGTAATAACTCTGTTATTATAGCAGTCTTTTCAAAGTTTGTCAAACATCAACTCCCTTTTTCTTGCTTTTCTTCTGCTTTTTTGTTCCGTTTACCGTAGAAGCTAGTTTTGTATTCAAACCCGCTAGTTTCTCCAAACGGAATTTTTTTTATTTCGCCGCCTTTATCTAAAAATTCTTGTATTAATTTTTCGTTTGCGTTTTGTGGTTTTGGCTCAGGATTCATCTTTTTAGTCCTAGTTCTTTATATGCAACTTGAATTGCTTTTGATTGAAAATATGCATCTGCTAATGCGTTGTGTAAATCTGTTTGAAATGCTTTGCGAGGATCGGCCTGGCAACATCCAAAGAGTGTTCTAGAGTCTCGTATAATCCAAAAGTTCCACGGAATAGGTCTTGCGGCTTTTCGAAACATATCTTCTAAAATTGTGTAGTCAAACCCGTATCCTTGACCCCATAACGTGTCAACACCAACAACCCATTTACTAATTTGTTTTAGTGCTTCTTCTACACTTACAGCCCCAGTTTGATCAAAGGCTTCGTCTCTAATTTTTGCATCTTGTTTGCCCCACCATTCAATGGTGCTATCACTTGTAGTACGACCTAACCTATCTTGTTCGTCAATATCAATTTTAAGATATAGTTCACTGTGTGGCTCACTATCATCAAGAGGATTAAATTTAATTGCACCTAATGAAAGTACAGTTGCACCTGGACTAGTGTCTATAGTTTCTAAATCGATAGTACCGTGTGTTGCCATTACTTCTTACCTTTTCTGTTTTCTTGACCAATGCCAGAAACAATTAACAATACATAAAGAGCAGGCCAAGCCCATCCAGTTAAGTATCCTGTTGTGTGTAAAATCATAAGTGCAATGCCAGTAGCACCTGTCGTGCCAATGCCTGCTGTTTGCGGTGTGGGTAATAACATAAAAACTCCTAATAATTTATACTATATTATAACGTATAAACTACTAGGAGTCAAGTGTTTTTTTTAAATTATTTTACAAATGAGCAAGTTGAGGTGATTTCCAACCTTCGGGCTTTAGTACTTTACCGTCTTCACGTTTAATTACTTTGCCTGTAGTTGGATCAATCTTAGCAAAGTTTGTGTCCATTACTTCTTTCCAGGCTGCTTCTCCGTCCCAACCTGCGGCACGTATTGCACCCATAGTAACAACTAAGATGTCTACTAGTGCGTCGAGTTGTTCGACTTTGTCATCTGCTGCCACAGCATCTACTAGCTCACCTACTTCTTCGTCAATGAGACCAAGATACATTTTGTAGTTTGCTTCACTTGGTGGTTGATCACACGCTACAGCAAATGTGTCAATATCTCTAAATACGTTTGTCATTAAGCACCTGCTCCAAAATCTTCTGGCCTTGCTGTTGCTACATCACCTGCATCTACAGCATTACCGAATACTACATCATCTGGTTGTTCACTTTGCCAACCGTGAATACTTTCTGCTTCTACAGTACGCATCATTTCTACAGTACCGTCGTCCATCTCAACTTCAAAACCGCGTGTCCAACGACCGTGTTCTACAAGTATCCAGTCTCCAATATCATAAGGATCATTGTTTTCGGTTCCTTTTGATATTACTCGACCCCAACGAGGTTTAATACCTCTGTCTAGTCCGTCATCTGATGAAATAATAATTCCACCTTTAGTAGTTTGTTCACCAAACTCCATATCGCTTACAATTACACGATTACGAATTGGTCTTACATTACCCTTTACTCGAGTAGTCAGACCTACTGAACCAGCATTAACTTCCATTTACGCCTCGCTTTTTGGTACAAAATTTCCGTCGGCATCTTCAACCCAGTCTTCATCGTCTCCGAATTCTGCTGCCATCTTAGGATCTTCATCAATCCCTTGCTCTTCTACTTTCTTTTGAGCTCTAGTCTTTGTTGCTTTTGGTGCCGGAGCCTCTTCTTTTACTTCTACTTCTTGTGTAGGCATCGGCTCGTCCGGAACACGATTAGTACTTTCATAATATTCTTTAAGTACATCTTCTTTGTTACGAATAATTTTTCCACCTGGGCCAATCTCATCGCCTCTAGCGTTAACACGAGCATTACCAACAGCTGGAGTTAATTCGTTACGTTGCTGTAACAAGTCCATATCGATTGCTTTTCCTCGCATTGTTTTATATGTTTTTCTTGCATTACCTTTTAGTGCCATTTTATCTCTCCTAGTGAGTTATGTACGTATTTATCTCAAGAACTCTCGCCAATCCAGGTCAAACTGAATCGAATTAATTTTGTGTACACCTATTAAGTATAACACATAACTTGCTACAGAACTACCTCTACCTACACCCCATACAATTTTATTCTCACGCATAAAGTCTACAAGATAGATCATATAGCGTAATAAGTTATGCATATCACGTTTTTTATATTCTTGTAGTTCTTCCCATATACGATCTTGTACGTGTTGTGGACAAGGTCTTTCTGCTTTGTGTAATACATATTCATATACATTAATGTCTTTGTATTCATCAGGCATAAACCATTCACTTTGACATACACCGTCAAAAGTCTTTTGATCTACATCTAATGGGATATACTTTTGTAGTTTGCTAAGACCTTGTTCTTCCATAGCGGAATTAAACTTGTCTACATCGTCGTTTGCATCACATAGTACAATGTGTACTTTATCCGCATTTCCGCTGTATATCATATCAATTAGATTACGATTAGAAAATCGTGGGATACCGAGGTCATCTGTTTTCATAAGCATATATATAGTTTAGCGTACTTTTATTAATTTGTCAAGCTCTGATTTATCATCATTGCCCATTGCATCGTTAATAAGTTTTTGATTTGTTCTTCGAGTCTCGAGCTCAAGTTTGTAACTATCAATTAGAAGTGTTATTTGATTTTGAACTTCTGCGTTAGGAGTTTGCCAATACTTTCTATTTAATTGGATAATTTTTTCTTCTAAATCATTATCCGTTAGATCTTGGGTATTTTCAAACAATGGATGCATTAGGAGTATTGTCCGATGTATCTGCCAAAATATTCAGTACTGCCTGTATATGTGTGAATTTCTACAAGGTGTACTTCGCCAGTGCCAATAGGTGTAGTACCGTTAAAGAACGATGCTGAGTTAGTTTCAACACGCAATGTAAGACCGCTGCTAAACTCTAAATTATGCGGTCCTGATGTAGCAGTAAAATGTAAAATAAATTTGCCATAATAACCACTATCGGGTACATTAGTAAAAGCAATAGTTGTATCGCCTGTTAATGTAATTGTATGATAGTTGCCTAAAGCAAAATCAATAGTAGTTACACCACTAGAATTACCAACAGCGTCAACAACTTCTCGTTGTGCTTGTAATGTTGGTCTAACTATTCTTGCTGTGCCACCGGCACTTAAATCTTCAAAAACGTTTGTAGTAGCATAAGTTCCAGTACCAGTAGAATCAATACGTACTGCGTTTGCTTCCAAGTCTTCAAGTCTTGCTTTTATTGAAGTTGCATTATTATTAATAACTGCAAAATTATCTCTAAACCCCTGTGAATCGTTATCTTGTCCGGGTACAGGGAATTCTGTATCCAAATCTGTGGTGTTTACTATATTACTTCCTGGTACGCTTGACATATTGTTATTCTCCTAGTACAGTATTTATCTTATCAAATGTTAAAGTCATAATTTGCGAAAACAATGTATTGTTCATTACTGTTTCCTTGAGTACTATCTATTATGTATCTATCAATTTCAAAGTTAATTGAATTAAAATTAAAACTATTATTTTTTATATTTAAAAGGATATCTTGCGAAGTGCCTTCCTTACAATACGCAAGTACTACGCACGGTACATACCCTAATGCTTCTATGTTATTTAGTTGTGGTGTTCTCATCCAAAGAGGTAAAAAATTATTATCAGTAACACCGACCTGTGAAATATTGTCTCTCATATTAGTTAGGTTACTAATATATTTTTTAGTTTGTTTATTGCCATCAATACTAATTGCATCACTATCAAGTTTTATTGTATTAGTTATTGGTCTAAATCTATTTGGTTCATTATTTTCAATTCCGGAACTATTATCATTTTCTTCATAACTAACATCATTAATAACACGTTTGTTATTTGTTTTTATGTTAATAGTTTTTTGGACAGTTCCGTTAGTTGCTTCTATTGGGTCAATAATATCTACATACACAACCTCGTACACTGTATCTCTTGTTCCAGGTCTATAAGCTACTGCTGTTTTTACTTCACCAAATTTGAATTGTTTTTTCTTATGATTTTTTCCTGCTGCTGCGACAAAATTTTTCATTGCAACATTTTCAATTCCTGCATATACTAACATCTTTAAATCTTTTTGCAAACCAAATTCTGAATCGTTTGGTCGATATATTGATGAAGGTGTAAACACAATAGGATCACTAATAAAACTATTATATGTAAATTGTTGAGCAGCTCCGAGGAATGGCTTAACATAAAGATTACTAAATGTTAAATCATTAGGATCGTTTATTGATATTGTGAATGATTTAGTAGTTGCACTAAATCCAAACTGGTCTTCGGCTTGTGCTGTAAATGTATATGTTTTATCGATACTAGTAGTATTAGAATCAAATATTCCATCATTTGCATCAAAAGTTGTTAATCCTGACACAGCAAATCCTTCGTACTCTTCCCATTTTGCTGTATCACTAATAAATTCTGCACTACTAGTGTGTGCAACTAAACATTTATATAATGTAGTATTAACTTTTACAATATCGTTAGCAACATAGTCTCTAGATGTTTTCCAAAAACTTCTATATATGTTTTCTCCAAATTGTGTTACCTTGCCAAAAACTTCACCATCAATTGATAATTTTAGTCCAGGTGGAAGTCTTCCAGCTGTTTTACTATATCGCACAACAGCATCAGGAACACTTGTAGTTGCTTCAATATTTAATGTACTTGTTAAATTTGCATTAATAGTACCCAGTGCTTTAATGCTTTGCCAAGTAATTCTTGAATCAACTTTACCTAACATTTTAACAGTAAACGTTTTGTCTTTGAATGCAGAATTAGTATCTACGGCAGCAGTTACTATTGTTTTTGTAAATGTTTCGTTTTGTCTTAAATATGCATCTAATGGTTTAGATAATGTAATTACATCATAACCTGGATTGCTATTATTGATTGCTGAAATTTTAAATATAGTGCCTTTAATATTAAATGTTTGATCTAATAACTGTTCTAAATTAGAAGTTTTTACTATTTTTAAATTATACGGTGCTGATGCTAATTTAGCTACACCATTACCTGATGTAGATCCTGAAGCTCTAAATTGTGTGCCAACTGTATTTGATGAAGCTCCAACTTCTGTATAGTCTGTATTTTCTACAGTTAAAATTTCATATAAGGAGTTTCTTATTAATTTTGACGCTGGTGTTCTTGTTTGAGCAAAAGTTTCTTCAAATGTTGTAAAACTAATTTGTGCAGTGTTTGTTGCTGGCCCTACATATCTTGTAGCTCGTACAGTAAATTTATATTCTTTAGTAATATTAGGTTGATACGGAACTATGCCAGCTAATTCGCCACTGCCTGGATCTAATTCAAGTCCTGGCGGAATAATACTTTCAGAACCGTCTATATTAAAATCTTGAATAGTATAGTTTACAAAACCTACAATATCGCTACTATCAATGATATCCATATAGAGCGTAACATAATTATCAGCTCTTCGATATCCTAGGTCTGCTGGAGTTAGCCATATTGGAGTTCGAATGTGCGAGGCGTCTGCACCAAATAGTGTATTACCTGATTGCATAATAGTATTGTCTGCACGTAGGAAATCATCTCCTACAACAAATATTCTAAACAAACGCTTTTCAATAGTATCTCCGTCACTAACACTTACACGGAATTGATAGTTTCTATTTAATTTTTTAGGTGACTTAGTAGCAACACTTTTATCATAAAATTCTATATCATAGTAAAAACTATCATAGCCGTTTGCACTTCTTACACCAAAATCAAAAGGATACTCACCGTAAGCATTTGTATCATAATAACCATTGTTTGCAAGTGTATCAATTGCAAGGACAGGATCTACAACGCCAATAATTCTACCATCTCTAGTAAGTTGTATACCAGGTGGTAATTCTCCATCGCCACTAGCAACAAAGTATTCTAATGTTTGTCCTGCTTCAATATCATCATCATTTGCAATTAGTTGAAAATCTATAGGACTATTATCTAATATGTAAAATGTATCGTTATTACCAACTGGTAAAGAACCTGCACTAGTTTCCCATATTGGTTTGTCTGCACCACTAACACTTATTCTAAATGTTCGGTCGTCAATTTCGTTATCTTTAGTAGCACGTAAAACAAATTTAAATTCTGTTTGTCGAGCAACTTCAAAAGCAGTTCCTTGAATTTTTTGATCGGTGATTCTCATTCCTGGCGGAAGCGAACCGCTAATAACTTCTAAAGATGAACCAGCAGCTACATCTAAATCTATAGGCTGAAGACTATCGACTCGAGATTCTCCGTCTCGAGGTTCTCTAAGAGTTTTTCCTTCTTCGATTTCTCTAAGAAGTGTGTTGTTGGATACATTCCATAACGCCATACAAGAATTCCTTTATATAGCAATATTTATCGAAAAATTAGATGTTAATATCACCAAGATCTAAACTTACATTAACGTTATTGCCGCTGATAGACCCAAAGTCTACACTAGTTGTAGCAAACAAAAAGTCATATAAATTTGTTACTGCTACAGGTGTAATACTACCAAAGTTCCAACTATTTTCACTTTCACGATAATAGTTAAGATCTCGCACATCAATGCCGTGTACATTTCCTGTAAGATTTCCGTTAAAATTTGCATTTACTGTTGTTGCGGTTACTATACCAACGCCACCTAAATTATTACCATTTGCGTCTAGGCCAGCAGCAAGTCTAGGTGCCGGATCATCTTCTAGTTTAGTTAAAGCACTAGAATTAATAGTAATAGTATTGCCGTCTCGTGCAGTAGTAATTGATGTTCCGCCTGCTAGTGTAATAGTGCTACCTTCGGTAATTGTTACACTACCAGCATCTGCAGCAATATCAAATTGTGTTACGCCAGCATTAACATCAAGAGTAAGTTCATTCGAATCTGAAGACAGTGTGATATTACTTCCTGCGACAAGCGATTTAAACTGTAACTCTGCGTTATTTTTATTTGAAAACAACCCTTCGCCAGCACCTAAATTAAGTACTGTAGTTGCTTCTGGTGTTCGATTATCTAGGTCATTAAAGTTATAAACAACTTTTTCAAATGCTTCTCTTAGATCATCTCCAGTTCCGTCATTTGCTACACTACCAAGATTTATTGTTTTAATCGTCATCTACTGTCTCCTATACTGTATTTATTACATACGTCCTACAACAACTTCAACAACACCTCTTTCATCTGTGTCTTTTGAACCTACTGCTTTACCAATAACTGTACCTAATTTAGGATCGTTATCAACAATAGCATATCCTGGAATTGCACTAGTTACAAGCATATCACCTTTAGCAACAGTACCAATTACCTTACAAGGAACACGCCCTGATAATGCAAGATCAACAACTGTGTCGCCTTCGAGTTGATTGTTCATTAAGTATGCTGGATCAGTCGAAACAACTCCTGCAACCTTACGATCGCCTTTGGTGTCTGTTGTAGTAACTTCGTTGTCACCGCCAAATACTAATACTGTTCCTGGCTCATAAGCTTCGTCGCCAACATATTTCTCAGCCAAGTCAGCAAAGTTAGCTGTAGTTGCATTACCTTCAAAAGTTACTGCTTTAAGTGTTGCTGAACTAGGAACATAACTAAGTCCAGAAGCTATAACATCATCCATATATAAATCTTTAGTTCCAGTAACACCGGTAGCAAATACTGGATAGAACGATCCAGCATCAGTACGTTTTTGTGTAACTGTTACTTGACTTGCACTACCTACTGCTGCTGAGCCTAGGCTTGCACTAATTTCACCTGTTGCACTAATAGCAATATTAGTTCCAGCACTAATGTGTGCTAGTACTTGTGTTTGGCTTGGTCCAGTATATGTGATGACACCAGTTGAACTATTATATGATAAACTACCATCGCCGCCTGCGTCTGATACACTAATAGCACCACGTGCATCTGAGTCTGCATACATAGTTGGTGTAGTATAACTCATTACACCAGTTGAACTATTATATGATAAATCTCCACCTGCACTAATAGCACCACGTGCATCTGAGTCTGCATACATCGTCGCCGCAGTAAAACTTATTACACCAGTTGTGTCGTTGTATGATATATCGCCGCTTGCACTAAACAATCCACGTATGGTTGCATCAGTACGTTCAGTATATGATACAGCACCAGTTGAACTATCATATGATAACGAACCACTTGCACTAATTGAATTTCTTGCTCGTTGTGTTGTAAAGTATTCGTTAGTTGAACCTTCACTAATATCGTCAGTGTCGTGATTAGATACATCTGATATTTGCCCAGTAACAGTACCAACAGTAATGCCACCGCCAACGTGTACGTCACCAGCAATACCTGCACCACCGTCTACAATTAATGCACCTGTTGTTGTACTAGTACTAGCTGTAGTGTCGTTTAAGTTTACTGCGCCTGTAACATCAAGTGTACCACTAACAGTTGTATTTGGTGTAATAGTTACTGCATTAGCACCTGTTGTGGTATCTAATACAATTAAGTCGCCTGCACTATCTTTGATGCTTAATGCATCTGCTAGATTAGCTGGAACTACAATTTCGTTTTCAGTAGTTGCGCCTTTAAAGTTTATACTTTCAGAAAGATATAAATCCTTCCACGCCATCGTAGCAGTACCTAAATCATAAGTATCGTTTGCACTTGGTATCATACTACTTGCAACATCAGCTGTAAATGTAACTGTATCACTTGCAGCATTACCTAATGTAACGTTACCGGCAACAGTAAGTGTACCGCCAATATGTGCGTTTTTAGCAATACCAACTCCGCCATCTACAATTAATGCACCAGTTGTAGTTGAACTTGATTGTGTAGTTTTGTCTAAGTTTACTGCACCGTCTACAGTTAATGTACCGTATACTCTTGTATTACCAGTAGCATTAGCAACACTAAACTTAGTATTAGCACCTGTATTAACATTTAAACTGTTATTAATAGTTGTTGTACCGTCTGTAATAGTTTCACGTATTGAACCAGCAACACCTAAGTCAATTTGAGCTCGTGTAAATTTAGCTGTATTGGTGCCGTCACCTTCTACAACTAATGCAATTTCATCTGCTGCAGAATGTCTACCGCCTGCACCAATTGAAATACCTGTACCTGTATTATTTAATTCGCCTGGCGCCTGGATATAGTTTGTAAATACCCAAGGTGTATTTAAGTATGGCTCGTCTTTGTCAAGACCGCTGTTTTGCATAAAGTCACTTGCAAATCCACCATAGTTTAGTTCACTCTTTTCAACTGACGTACTACCAATCTGTAAACTGGAAGTTACTGCACGAATATTGTGCTTAACTGACTGTCCAGCACCCGGTACTGAACCTTCTAGTGTCAATGAAAGTTGATCACCTGGTGTCCATAGTTCTAAGCGAGAGTTTCCTGAATTAAAATCAACTGCTCTTCTACCGTCAACTATTAAACCTCTAACATCAATCCAACCACCAATATCTAAATTGTTATCAATAGTAGCATAAGTGTCGCCAGTTTTTAGTGTTCTAACAAGACTGTCATCTGCACCTACATTAGTAATTGGTGTAGATCCATATATACCGTCAGCTACTTTAGTTAATGCTGATCCTAGCAAGTTCTGTGAACTAACAACATTAGTTGGAACACTTGCAGCACCTAAAACGCTGCCTCCTTGAATTTGTAGTTGTCCTGTAGTATTAAATGGTGTTGCACTTAATCCAACTAACACTACTTTGTTTTCTGTATTAACATCGCCTTGTACTGTACCTACAGCGCCTGTATTGCCTGCTTGTGTAATGATAGTACTGTCTGGTATAGTAATTTCGCCTACAGTAGTTATGATTGTTCCAGAAACAGTAACTAGTTGACTATCGTTAAAGTCTTTGTCTTGTAGACCTCCACCTTCATCAACTACTAAACTAAATGGTATAGCTCTTGTAATGCCACTTTCGCCTGAGCCTTCTTGTTCACCATCAAAGTCAATATCAGCACGACCAATAATTGTTTTCTCTGGTAAGTCCTGTATCTTATCAAACGTAATACCACGGTCTTTAATATTAATAAATCCAGTATTAAGAACATTACTAATTGTTGTTTGACTTTGTGCTGAGGCATCTTTTGTGTAATCACCTTCTTGAACTGCTATTTTAGTTAATCGATTACCGGTTGCGCTACCTACTGCAAACCCAGTTGCTGTTCTTACTCTAACTTGATATGGACCCGAACTATTAATAATTGCATCTACATATGCTACTTTAGTACCACTGTTTTGTGTAATTATATCATCAATCTGTAGTGAAGTAGTAAACGCCGCTGCATCAGTTCCTGTTAATGTCCAAAGTTGATCTTCAGCAAAAGCATCTGCACTGAATGCTGCCAAACCTTGATTTGCTTGTTTTGTACGTTGACCACTTGTACTAGAATCGTCTAATGCATCAGAATTTGTAAGTACTGGAGCATTGCTCATTAACAATTTGCTTTGTACAATGTCTGCTTCATTGTTTACATCACTATTGATAATTGCTTGATCTTGTAACTGTAAGTTTATTTTTGTTTTACCAGGATCTAAAATCTCGCCTGTTATCTCATCTTGAGTAGCTCGTACTCTTTCAACTTCAATGTTAACATCACTGCGTGTTACACTTCCTGGATCTCCATCGTCAACTGTGTTACTTGCTTCACTAGCATTTGCAAATTCTAATGTAGTTGTAACAATAGCACCGTCAAAACCGCCAGTTGTTTGACCATTTGCTCCGTCAGTATTTTCGATTAACTCGTTCTCAAAATCTTGTAAACCTTGAGTGGTAACACTTAATGGATATATTCCTGGAGTACTTGTTACATCAGCATCTACTAAATTTTTAATTGTAAGAGTATCAGCAGCATTATTTGTAAAAGTTCCAGTAACATTAATTAATTTAAATTGGTTACCGTTAGTTTTTGTGTTAGCACTAGCTGTACTAGTTGAATCTTGCGACCATAATATTTCGCCAGTTGCACCACTATTGAGCTGTTCAATAGTAAATCCTCTTTGAGCAGTTAGATTATTGTTACTGCCGCTAGTTGTTATACTTGTGATCTGTAAAGGCTTATATGATAGTACATATACTTCTTCACTGTTGTCAAGTGTCTTAGCTTCTAAGTCTTCAATATATGCTACACTATCAGTTGCATCACCTGTAATTATGTCTCCAACTCTCCAATCGTCCGGATTACCTGTTGCTTGTTTTACATAAACACGCTTGTTACCAGTTAATACAATTAAATCATTTTTACCATAATCTTGACCAAATGCAACTTCATTTAACTCAATATCACGAAGTTCTTGAATTTCATCGTTAGCAAAAACACGTTTATCAACATATTGTTTGTTAGCACCGTCTAAGTCTTGTGTAGGATCACCTAATTGAACAAGTCGACCATTTTGCATATTTAATGTATGATCTGGCTCTAAGTTAGCATCAAGTGTTTGTGTAAGTACTGGATTCTTTTGTGGAAGGAACCCGTCACCTAACAATGCAGTCTTAACATTCATATTTCTATCAAAGCCAAGACGTCTATCTATATATTGTTCAACTGAGTAAGATGTAGGCACTGTACTATTATCAATTGGTGACATTCCGCTATCACCTGTAAATTTGTTAATTGTTTCACCGTCTCTAAATCCTAGTCCGTCTAGTCCTGAGATATTAATTTGTGCCGCAAATTTAACAGTACCGGTACCTTGATCAACTTCGAAGAACTTACCAACTCTAAAGAAGCCGTCCTCGTCTGTTGACATAACAAACACACGCCCTTTTCCTCTTTCCCATACTTGAGATTTTTCAGCAATGTCTTCGTTAGTATATGCTTCAGCTTTTGATTCTGAAGGTTGACCAAAGATAATGTTTGGATAGTTACTAGTGTTGAATGATCCTGTACCAATATTACTAAAGTCGTGTCCTGTTGCACGAGTAAGTGAAATATTAACAGTAATTTCTGCAGGTTCACCGTCCTGAACACCAAGACTTAATACTACTTGTTGAATTTCTCCTCCATAACGAAGTGGACGAGCAATACCTGTGCTTGGAGGTGTTGGACTTGATTGTACATTTTTGTCAACTAACGGTGTTGGGTCAATTTCTAAATATGCAAATCCTGTTACTAATGAACTACCTACTGGCGTTCCAGTAGCATTTCCAGCACCATCGTGATATGCTTTAACTACGTGTACTCTATCTTTCCAACCAAAGATCATATCAGCATTTTGTAGTCTGCTTAATGAGTCTGGATCAGTAATCGGAGATGTTAATGCAACTAGTGTATCACCAGCTGTACCACCAAATGTATCAGAAGCACTAAATGCTGTTACTGTAGATACTGTTGTATTTGTTGCGTTAACTGTAATAGAGCCTGTAGTAAACGCTGTACCGTTCCAGTCTGTAACATATAAAGTTTGTGTACCAGTAACAGTTTCGGCTGCTTTACCAGTTGCACTTCCTTGTGTAATTGTATCGCCTTTAGTAACAGTTACCCCGGCTGCAAGATCTAATTTTACATTTGCTTTGTATCTGTCGTAATTAACAGTTGAAAGAATGTATTGATAGTTATTATCAAATGTTAGTGTGTTAAATCCATCTGGTAATTCAGCATCTGCTGTGCTACCCCAGTTACTAATAGTTGCAGTATCAAAGTTTAATGATCTATAAACTTTTGAAGATTCACTAAACACAACAGCAGTTGACGGACGAATTGGAACCGATTCAATACCTTGAAGTGTTAATTTTGCTCTCTGTCTAATAACAACTCTTTCACCACCATATAATTTATATGCTAAGCCACCAGTTGCACTAGTATTATCAGTAGTTTGGTTTGAGAATGTTAACTTCCAAACAGCACCATTAGGTCCACTAAGTGGTAACCCACTAGTATCGCCTGTACTGTCAATTGATGTAATATCAATGCCATCGCTAAATTCAGTAGTATCAGTGCCTTCATAAACATTAGTAATTTTAATTTCGTCAGCACCGTTTGTAGTAAATGGTGTTGCACCGTCTGGTTGTGATATAATTAACTCAGTTCCGCCTACAACATTGCCATTAGTATCAGCAGTACGTTGTGGTACAACTACCTGTCCAGTTGCGCCACTGTTTTGTTGAGTAACAGTATCACCATAGAATGCTGTTATACTTCCTGATAATGTTAACACTTGTTGGTTAACAGCAGGTACAGCTTCTTCAACATATGCAGGAATAACATTTACAACTTCGTATTTTCTAGAGTCAGTGCCTTCTTCGTCTGCTGGATAAGCAGTACCATTTGTTGAAAGACTTCCACTAAAGTTTCTTGCTGAAGTTAACCCAGCATCACTAAACAACGTAAATGAGTTTGCATCAACTTCTGTAATGTAGTGATCATCATTTAATCCACTAACACCTGCACTGTCTGAAATAGTAATTTTTTCACCAGTTTTATAACCGTGTCCTGTAAGGTTAATAGTATTTGTTCCAGTAAACGATACTAATGCTTTTCTGTTAGTAAAGGTGATATCAATTTCGCCTTCGGGTAAAGGTGTAAAGTCTGTATCGTAAACATATACATAGTTTTGCTCTGCATCAGTAACAAACTGTCCACTATCGTTTCTGTAAACTTTTGCTGTCTGAACAGTATTATATGCTAGTGTACCAGTTTGTGCAACTTCGTTAGGATCACTTCCTGCTGCAACTAAACCAAAGTTACCATAAGCATTAGAACCACCCACTGATCTAATTTCAGCACCATTGTTTGCATAGTAGGCTGCGTGACAGTAGTATGTGAACATACCAACCATCTCTGATAAACCTGTGTTAGTAACAAGTAGACCGTAACCTAAATCATTAATTTGTGTAAAGTCATTACCTAACTGTGATCTATTACCAGCAGTTTGTAGTATAGTAGGATAGTTTTCTTGTTGGCCGTATACTGGCGTTCTAACACCACCTACTAGTGTATAATTTGTAACTGGTCCTAACCAACCTTCGCCGTTCTCATTACCATCTTTTGTTCCTGAGTTTTTGTCAAGTATCAATTCACAAGTACCAGTTGTACTGTTATAGCCACTAATTGCATTTACTTGGTATCTAATACCGTTCACATAAAATGGTGCTGGAAGTTCAGGTCGTCTAGTAAATAATCCGTGTCCTACACCTAATCCATTTACTTGAACTTGCGAACGTTTACTTCTTGCATATAATCTAAACGGATCACCGTTTTTTGGACCTACAATTTCTAATGGCATATTACCAACAAACCCGTCAACAAACATACCACCTCTAAATGATTGTTTGTTAACACTTTGTGAGAAACTTGATCCGTTTTGGATATATGGTGATTTAGTTAAAATTTGACCTGCAGGATCAAGTACTGTCATCATTCCGCCGTGTCCTTGAATAGTACACTGACGTATGATTGTAGCATCGTTCATTAAGAATACATCCATATCTCTGTTATTAATAGGTGGATTGTATTCGGGATCAAATGCAAAGATAATAGTATCAATCAAATTAGTTACAACACCACTAGACCCTGCTTCAGCTGCTGGATAATCTAGTTTCCAAGTTAATGAACTTCCAGATGGTGCTTGCGGAGCAGCAACATTTAATAATGATTCGGCAATACTCTTAATATGACTAAATGCTTGTGATGTAATTTCTTCTTGCCCTACTTCAACAGCGCCTTCGTAATACTTGCCCTGTACTTCCATTGATTGATCATTACGACCTTTTTCTAAGTCAAATACTAGTGCATCAACAACATAACCAATATCTCTTTTACATTTAGATGTAAAAGTAAATTTACCTACGTTAACACTATCAGGAACACTAGCAGGTCCTAATGCACCGGCTTCAGATCCTGTCATATCGTTCACAGTGTTAAATGTTGTAGTTGGAGATACTAAAATAACAGTTGATTGACCGCCAGCGTTAACTGGAGTATCTTTAACAATACCACTAGCCCCTGATGTAGTCTGAGTTAAAGTTTCACCTGGTGCTACATCAATAATTCCATTTGTGACTATTGTAACTTCTGCCCAAGTACCAAATCCTGCTGCCTGTGCTGCTGTAGCTTGAGCATCCATAAAGTCATAAACTTCTTCTTGGATATTAATTTTGTTTTGGCGCATTAATTCAGCTGCGTTATCTCTTAAGCCTTTATTATTAACACTATTTGATGAGAATGTATTAACAGGTTTTGTTGAATCTTTAGCATAATGCCAACCCATATCAAAGTCGACTGTTCTAGTATTATCTGCACTAGCAACTGTCACACCTGATTGCGTTGCGCCATTTAGTACAACATCATCAGTTAAGTTAAATTGCGAACTAGCAGCAACGTCAGCCCCTGCTGGATTATAACCATCACTGTATCTAACATTCACTGTAGTTGAATTTGTTATATCTTCTAATATTGTAGCTCTAACGCCAGTATTACTGTCAATAAACGAAATAGTTCTATCAATAATATTAATACTAGCATCACCGCTTAATAAGTTAGATTCGATGTCGCCTTTAGCATCTTTCAATGATTGTGCTGACCAAGCAACACTTGGCTGAGTCGGTGAACCTAATGTACTGTCACTTTGATTAGTAACGGCTGTTTTAATAATTGCAAGATTTGTACTTGCATCTGAACCTTCAGTTGCTGATGCATTTGCACCTGATGTAGTTTGAGTTAAATTGTTACCAGTGGCTTTTGATATTGCTACGCCAGTTAAGACATCACTTATAACGCTTTGTAAATGATCAACACCTTTAATTACAACTGCTTGTTGAGCAGCACTAAGATTTATTGTTCCACCTGTAGGCGAACCACCTGTAAAATATAATCTTGCTTGTGTTGTAGTAGCGTCATTGCCACCGTACAAAATATCATATGTTAAGGCGTCAATCCAAAATCCAGTATGTAGTTCAAGTAGATTGCTATCCCATCCTGCCGGAGGACTACCAGGACTATAATCATTAGTTATGTGAAATTTTACTTCGTTCTTTAAAAATGTTCTATTAGCTTGTAGTTTATCTCTTGCTGCTACTTTGTTTGAGTCAAAACTTGCATCATCTGGAAATACCAACGCATTAGCAGAATCTTCTGTATCTTGATTACCGTTTTCAATAATGTCAAGTACTTCATTAAAATATGTATTTGATCTTAAAAGTGCAGTTGAATTATCAGCAACTTCAGTAAGTTGAGCAACTAAGTTTCTAGCAAAGCCAACGGCTGCTAATTCTTGTTGTAACTGGCTAGCCTGTACTACTGCGCCACTTGCTCTTTGATATGCTAAACCTTGTGTTACAGAATTATAGTTTGTACCTAAGGTAATGTCAAACCCTGCTTGTGTTAAAATATAATCAAGGTCTCGTCTACATTTTGCTTCATTATATGAGAACGTATTTGCTTGTGTAAGAACATCTCCGGCATATGCAGTAAGTGAACCGCCAGTGAGTGTAAGAGTAGCTTCGCCTTCAAATGTTACTGTGTTATCGTGTAGTGTTAAACCGTCAAAATATTTGTCACGATAGAAATACGTATTTGCCCATTTAGACTGTGATACACGATTCTTTGGACGTATAATTGCACGTCTCATTTCGTCGCCTAAAATAGAAACTTGTGAACTTACTTTGATTGGATAGTCTTCTTCGTATATTCCTGATTCTATACGTATTGTAATCTGCTTTTCACTAACTCGGTTACCAAATTCAAGTATATCACCAAGTGCGTCTGAAACGTTTACATTTTGTATAGAACGACCTGCTCCGTCAACTAAAAATTCAATTGGTTCTTCTAGTATTAATTCTAATACATCAGTTTCTTCACCGTTGATTATTTCGTTTGTTGTGTTATCATAACTTACAATTCTACCAAGTGCATCACTGTTTATACCATTAACAACTTTACCAGGAACTAAGTCAGTGTTTAATGGCTTACCTTGCCATACACTATCAAGACCGCCTTTAGATATTTTCAGTAAGTATGGTGCACCTTCATTTAAATCAATACCTTCAAATGCTGGTAGTCCGTCAGTCATAATACTAACAATGTTTGCAACCAAGCCATTTAAACGATCAATTGATGCACTCGGAGCATCAACTAAACCAACATCTTGATACTGTGTATAGTCAGTGTTTAATACTGTAGGATATACATCATTAGTAAGTACATAACTTGCTAAAAGTTCTTTCGCTTTGTTAATTGTTGCAACTGTTTGATCTAACTGTGCTGTTACTGCAAGTCTTCCACTTGAGTTACTGTAATATCTAATACCAGCATTTCTTGATAATTTATTCGCTGTTGTTCCAGAAATTGTATCTAATCTTACAGCGTTAATAATTAATCTTAAATCTCTTGCACACGTTTCTTCGTTGTATGCAAAGTTTTTCCAAATGTATTCTGGATCGCTCGGTGTAAGTGTAAGGTCGGCATTTGCAGCCGCTATCTGAGATGATACCCAAGCAATAGTTTCTGCAACAACAAAGTCTAAGTTGTTGTTTATTAATAAATTAAATTTTTCAGTTGTTGCGCCGTAATCTGCTTTTAGTGCTGCATCAAAATCAGCTGATAAAACTTTTGAATTTTGAAGATTATTTTCATTAGATCCATACTGGATAGTTTGCATATATGGACCAGGTTCAACTTTACTTGCAATAACAATTTCTTCTGCTTTACGTGCAGCCGCATTAACTGTACGGTATGCATATGCTAGTGAACGTCCTTCTTTACCTGGAGGAGTACTTGCTTGTGTGTCGTCACCTGATGTGCTAACAAATATATTAATATTTGATGCAAAACTTGTGTTGTCTACATAAAATTTAGTAGCAGCTTGTAAATCTTCTAAACCATTTGGAGTACCAACGCCTGCAAGCTCACCTGGATGATCGTGCAAATATAGTGCGCCTTCCATTTCGTCACCTTGACGACGAACTGCACTTTCTCTCGGAATTGCTTCATTGGCTAAGAATGTGCCTGGCAATAGATCTGGTTGATAATAAAAGTCTGCGAGTGTTTGTGTTCCAGTACCGCCAGCTGCTGTTATTGCGCCAGTACCAGCTTTGGCATCAGCTTCTGTAGGATGTAAACTTAGTGTTGTACTGTCAACAATTCTTATAAAAAATTTGCTATCTGGAAAATCATTAACGTCATTTAATGTTCTACTTGGTGTTACACTAGTATCTACTGCACTAGTTCCAGTTGTAGCATATGTAAATGGAGCACCGTTTCCTGATGTATCTAGACCGTGTCCTTGGCCTGATACAAGAACTCCGTCTTGGTATCTATCGTTGATAACTATTCTACCAGAAGCATCAAAATTAGCAATAGTATAAGAATAATCTTCTATATTTACTTCGTCTTCTGTACGAACACGTAATTGAGAACCTGTACCTGATCCTGTAGATTTTAAATAAGTTTGGTCAGCAAACCCTTTGTCAATAAGAACATCATCTTCAGTAAACCCGTCATCAGTAGCCAAAGCGGCCCACTGCGAAGGATTAGCAGTATTATAAGCAATTTTTCCGCCTAAGTTTAAGTTTGCTCCGAGTGTTGGGTTTGGATCACTTGAAAGAGAACTTTTTACAGATTTAACAACAATTACTGGACGTCCGTCATTATCTACTCTACTAACATCAAATTCAATACTGTCATCAATAGCTGGATTAACAAAACTATCACTAACAAGTCTAAAAAATTCTAATTCACTACCTTGTGTGTCATTATTAATACCTGCTAATACCGGAGCTGAGTTTGTACTTGGAAAGTTTTCAAAACTGTCAATTGCAATACCACTTAAATCAGTAAGTCCAATCTGTCCGCCTTCGCCAATTACAGCATATAGTTCGTTAAAGTTTTCATTTGTTTTACGAAACGACTCGCGTATACTATCGCCTGTACCGTCGTTACCTTCTACACCAATGTTAATATCTTGTTTTGCCATTTATATACACTCCAAATAAGGCTTATTTTATCTCTGTAATTAGATCGTTTTCAGCTTCTGCAACTTTGTCCATATCAATATTGATACTTACTCCGCATCCGCAACTACTTTTAGACATAGGATTGTCAATTTCAAACTGTGATCCGATAATGGAAGTTTTATAATCGATTGTAGAACCCATTATATAGAGTAAACTCATTGGTTCTACAGCAAAATTACCTGCTCCTGCTTCAACTATTGTTGAGTTTTTGTCTAACTCTTCGGCTGTTTTAACAACGTCCCAGTCATATTCAAACCCTGCACAACCGCCACCTTTCATCCCTAACGTAACAGCATAGACCTCGTTAGTGGTACATAAAGTTTCAATTTGTGTTTTTGCAGCTTGAGTAAGTTCGATCATAGTCAACTCCTTTGTATTATTTATCGTATGTTTTTATAAACTTAATGTAAATACTTATATGTTCATAAGAGAATATTCATTAAAGACGATGCACACACGTTGTAGTAAAATCGGCAAGGAACACACATACCACCGTGAGTCTACAGTAGTTGTAATGCGTTGTGATAATTGTAATACTGAGTTTGAACGTTCTAGAAGTAAAATGGATCCTAAACGTATATCAAATAACTACTTTCACGTATGTAAGAACTGCGATAGTAAGAAATTTGCACAAAAGATAGGTGTTACCAAAAAGCAGATATGGGATATGCCTGCTTCTAGTAACTTAGATATTAGTAAACTTTAGTCTTCTCTTTTGTAGATAGTCCAGGCGCCGTATGCAATAGCACCATATGCTACAATACTTGCGATTGGTTTAAAGATTAAAAACGCAATTCCTGCGCCGATTAGCACTGCACCGTCTAGTGAAGTTCTTTCGCTAAGTCTATCCATAATAAATTTTTTCATATTATACTCCTTTTATTTCTTTAGGCCATCGCTAGTAATATTAGCAACAGTTTTCATTGAACGAGGGGCTGCTTTAAATGATGTATCTGGCTTCAAAAGACTTTTTGCTGAGATAGCACGTTGTTTATCAGCTCTTAATCCTGTTACTTTATCTAATTTTAAACTACCTGAGAATACCGGTGTTGTTAAATTTCTAGCCATTTTTATCTCCTATGTTATATGTATTTATTAAATAATTGTTCCTATAGGAGAAAAAATATGTTAAATTGGTTTAAACGTATTTTAGGCTATGGTTCAGTTCCAGAAGTTATTGAAACAGTATTGGCACCGGAAGCAAAGTCTAAAACACAAACTAAGAAGAAAGCAACAACTAAGAAAGCTTCAACTAAGAAGAAAACAACAGGTAGTTGCGATTTTGATAAATTGAATAAAGCTCAGCTTTTAAAAGAAGCTAAGAAGCGTGGTGTTAAAGCCAATGCAAGTCTTACTAAAGCAGAAATTTTAAGTAGAGTTAAGAGCGCGAAATAACGTTCTTTAACTGTTCAATTGCAGATTCACAGCGAGTCAGCTTACGCTCTAATGCAGTAATAGCGGCTCGCTGTTTTCTTGACTGCTCTTCCAAACTAGTTACATACTGAAGTGACGGTACTTCTTGTTGCGTACCATCTTCACCGAGCATAGTAAAACGATCAACACCTTGTGCTTTTAGTCCGCCTGTAACTCTGTTAGGATTCTTATCCGATGCAGGTGCTGTGTTCTTGGACTGACGTCCGTACATTTTGTTCAAATAGCTCATAGTGTTCTAACTCCTCTTTGTATTTATATAGGTCAATACTTGCTAGGTTCTTGCACTTGCTCTCGCACATAATATCAGCGTAGTCTAAGAAGCTTAATGCCCAGTCGTTAACAAGTTGATTGGGATAGTAGTCACTGTGCGCTCGTAGTTTTGCTTTTTTGTAACCGTCTTCTAATAGTTGTGCCATATCGGGCATAGTATCGTGCGCAAAGCCTTCGGGTAAGTGTTCGTTGCGACTGTATGAATAATGTATGACCGGACGTACACCTCGCCAGCTATCTATTACGCGATCAAATCTATCGTCGGTGGGCAATATATATTCACCTTCGCGGCACCAGTGATGGTGTATGTCAAGTACGAGTGCGCAGGTGTCAACAAGTTCGAGGCTGTGTTCAAGCCCCCATTTGTTCTCGTCGTTCTCAATCGTAATTGTGTTTCTCGCTTCTTGAGAAAGTCTGTTGTTGACAACGTGTTTGATACCGGCTGGACCTTGTCTACCGGATATGTGTACATTGCATTTGAAGTCCTGGAAGGTCTGTCCATAGCCCATCCAGCGGATGACATCGGTGTGATATTCAAATTCTTCTATACTCCGTTCTACTATTTCTTCACTATCTGAAGCAAGGACTGTAAATTGACCTGGGTGCATCGAGAGTCGAACATTGAGCTCTCTTGCTTTTTCGCCGACTTTTGCAAATTCTTTTTGCGCATATGCAACCACATCAGGCTTGCGCCAAAAATAACTCCACTGATGCTGGGTATAAACAGGAAGTACATCACTACCCAATCGGACCATTCTAAGTTCATTTGGCAATCCCCCTACGTAACTGATGAGATTATAGTACGACTTAATATTGTGTACCATAATATCCCACAAGCGTTCTTCAGCAACTTCACGTGTTTGTCTATTGAGCCACTGTACTGTTGTGCTACGAGTATTTAGTGGACGTTGAATTTCTTCAAGCAGTTTTTTCTTCTGTGTTTGGTCTGGGTGCATATACTTGCAAGCAAAGCCAATACGTTGTTGTGTTTGTTTCAAGTAGTCACCTGCTGTTGTAAATTTTAAATCCATCATTTGTAGTTGCCTGTTGTCGTAATTGTCTGTACAGTATAACACGTTTACATATGTTTGTCAATGCCAATTGTCAACTACCCATTTGTCTTCAATCATTTCTGGATTAGGATCTCCGTGGAATACACAAACACAACATTCGACACGAGGCTTAGATGTATGATCAACATTTTTGAATGTTCTTTTGCCTCTAAGTCCCCCTGGCTTGAATATTTTGTCTTTTCTAACCTCCCACTTCCAGCTTTGTACCCAGCTATCGGGATATAACATTGCTTGAGTTTTTCTAGTTGCTTCCCATAACCAGTCTTGATCTCCGTGGAGCCTTTTTTCGATCTCGTTTTTATCCTTTAGATAATTAGTCCATACGTGATCTAATTGGCCAACTTTAAATCTTACAATACTGCTGTTATACCTTTGCCATTTAGGTCGCATTACACGAGTGAAATCACGAATAGTACACCATTGGTTAGGTTGCCAAGTAATTAGTTTATCTATGTTGTCGGCTATAACAACGTCGAGATCCATATAAAGAACTGTACCTTTTAGCGGCAAGTCTTTTGAAAACATATAAGGCTTGCACCACCATCCGGCCATACCACCTGGTAAGGGCAATATTTTTACATTTTGATTTATTCCTTTAGGGTCGTCTGTTAAACATACAAATTCATAATCTAGTGTACAATTACGGCTAACCATATTATACAAACGATTAACATATTCAGCAGAATATTTTGTGCCGTGTTTTAGACACAAAATATAAGTTTTATCTTTAATTAAAGGATTGTCACTATAAGATTCTTCTGAGCTTTTTTGCTTTTGACTTAGCTTGGCAAGTTTGCTTAGAGATTTTTCAATCCTACGTTGTTCCTTTATAGCCTTCCACTGTTCTTTAGTGTATTGACTTTTATCAATCTTGGCCAAACTATGCCTCGTATATTGCTGAGTTTGCTCCGTGTTCTGCACATTCTGCTCTTACGCAATAACAACGATTGTCTGTTGCTTCACGTATAAGTTTGTCTGCAAAGTTAAATGCGTGTTCTGCAAATTTCTCTGCACCAACACCATCAAAGATACGTAGCTCTGCTAAACCCTTTGCTTCAAGATCTTTTAGTGTATCCATATGCGGATCGTTTGCATCAACTGCTACTTTGTGATCAAAACTATCTTCTAACCAAGCCTTTAACGGTTTTAGTCCGCCAAAGTCTACAGCCCAATTTTTATTGTCTAGGTGATCGCAACCAAATGTAAATGTAAATGCTAATGAATAACCGTGTAGCAAATGACAGTGTGAATGATCTGCGTTAGGTTGACGGAACACCGCTGATAGTCCGATGTTGTGTCCGTAATGTTTTGTGCTTAAATGTCTTGCCATATATTTTCTCCTATTAAATATGTGGCGGCAGAATTAGAAGGGTTGACGCCAAGTCCTTATTAAATTATACTTTATTATAACGTATGTTACTTATGTTGTCAACCGTTACATTAGGATATTTCCAGGTTTCTGGCAGCTCCCATTCAGAGTCTTGATATATTGTAAATTGTATTTTAGGAAAATACATAAAAATCATACTTGTTTGATGTATCCAATAACGTGGATCTACAGCTCGATAGTCTGCATTTTGGTAATTAGGAGTATCTTTATATACATTATTAATCTTGTTAGTTTTACTATGTAAGTCAAACCCAATTAAATTAACGCAATTGTCTGTGGTATACATAGATGCAATTAGTACAGCATAAGGACCACTCCCCCATTGAAACGGTTCGTCCCATCGTTCTGCACCTTTGTAAGGTAACGGCGGAACTGTTCTTACTGCTCCTTTAAACATCGGCGCCCAGTCTATTCTAGTATATATTTTTGATTGAGTATTTGAGTCTATGGCTTCTTTAACCATTCTTCGATCAACACAAACTAAATGATCCGTATAATAATCTCGATGAACAGCATTACATCCTACTGTAGGACCATATAACTTATCTATGTTAATCGTTGTTCGGCTCTCGCCATTGCCTATCGCCCACATCTTTCTTAATCTCTTTCAATTCTTTAATAAGGAGTGTAAAGTCTTGCTCTATTTTTTCTGAAGTTTTTAGCATTCGTACTAACTTACTTAGTGCCCACCACCACCAAAATACGCTGGTTGTGATAAATGCTACCACTATGATGATAGATGTGATATGTGTTAGTGTGTTAAAGCCTATTAAAGTTTCGCCTAATAATAGCGCCAATGCTGTAAATGGAGAAGTCCACGCCGCATAACGCCAGAGTTTTGCCTGTTGTTCAATTTTCATTTAGTGATTCCTGCCTTTTGTTGACGGAGGCTTGTGACAAACTCCGCTGTATTCTCTTGGATACAGTAGTATTTATTGTGTGGAGGTTTAAAGTTAAACTAGACTTTAAGTTGCAATTTGACCGAACGTTTTCCAAAGTCCAGGAGTACCAGCCTTAGTACATACCCAACCAACATACCCTGTTGGCTTAGGTTGTGAGTTCCATACAATGTCGCCTAGTCTGTATGAACCGCTTGTAGGATGAGAAGCTGCAACTTCAAATAGTTTGCCTTCGAAACTAACTGGTCCGGCAGTTTCAATATCGGCTGTTGGGTTTTCAACATTTACACCTAACTTACCTTTGATGTTTGTTTTACTATTTGAATCTGATCCTATAGTAACTTTACCAGTAGAACTTATACTAAGTCTTTTAGTATTATCAGTAATAACTTCTAAGTCAGCAGTTGTAAATGTACCAAATGTTGCTTTCTTACCATCAGTATCAATAATAAATTCTGCGTCATCTTGTACAATGCCAAATGTTCCGTTTGGTGTTTCGGTACCAATGCCAAAACGCATAAAGTCGCCGTTCCAAAATACATATTGATCTATATTGAAATTACCATCAACTGCTAAATTTTGTAGTACACCAACTTGTGTTAGGCTACTATGAGTAACTGTTGGTCCTAGTTCATTCATTGTAAGTACACTTACGTTATCAATTCCGTAGTAAGAATTTCTATGAACGTCAAGCGGAAGATCTGACCAAAGTCTATCTGGCTGCGGCTTTAGAGTAAATTGTTTACTACCGTTTGGTGTTCTCCAAACTAATCCTTTGTTATATACATCGTCGGTATATTCTAAAGAACTAGAACGTTCTTGACGTATATCTGCTGTAAGTTCGTTTACGTGTAAACTAGTTGCAGTAATTGCACCATTTATAGTTAAGTTTCCATCTACAATAGTGTCGCCAGCAATGGTTTCTACATCAATTTTATCTGTAACAATACCGTCATTGTCAATGACAACAACTAATCTAGTGCTATCATCTCGGATACCTTCACTTTGGAAAGCAGTAATTTTGCCACCGTGTATAGCATCGCCTGTTAAACTTCTATTACTGATCTCAGGCGTTGGCGCCTCAGCTCTTGATAACTGATATATTGCTTCGCCTAAGTCACCTAAGCCTTGGCGGATTCTTTGAATTTCTGGATCGGATACATTGCTCATATAACTATTTATCAGTTTATTGAATTACATTGTCAACAGCATTTAAGAGATTATTAATTGCCTTTTGATATGCTTTGATGTCAGATAAGTTAACGTGAGAATATGCTTCTTTAAGTTGTAACCACTGATCTCTGTCGTATTCTGACATTTTGCTAAGATCTTTATCCGAAGGCATTCTTTCTAGTTCGTCGTAATCTGCTGTCTCATCCTTGTAACACTTTTTTAACTCTTTGGCTTCTGTTTTGTTGACCTTCATCATCTTAAAGTAATTATGGAAGTTGAATCCATTAGGATTAAATTCTTTAGAGTTTTCATTCCAACGTTCTAGCCAAGCATCGATACTTTCTGTTATTTCATATATGCGAGATTGCTTTACTTTCATTGTATTATTTCCTTTATAATACTAGTATATATTAAATTTTTATAAAATCTAAGTCTTCAGTTAATATATCCTCGAAAGTTTTCTTCTTATAATCTGCAATTTCAGCCTTAAGGGTTTTGGCTTTTGCTTTGAGTTTTGCTATTTCTTCTGTTGTTAGACTACGCATAGGAAGCCCTAAGAAGCCCTTAACACGACCTTGTAGTATAGTGTCATATGCTTCAGCTTGTGCAATAACTGCTGTTTCCTTAGCGTTACGAAGCTCTATGGCACCTTCTACAACGCCTTGTATAAACTTAGCTCTTGCATTAGTGTAGTCCATTTCTTCTTGCATACTAGATAGTAGATGCTGTTTACGCTTGTCGTTATATTCAATACGCTTTACATACCACGCTTCTAGTAGTTCCTTAAGACTGCTAAAAATAACAATCTTATTGTTCTCGTCAATGCAAGTAAAGTTTTCTGTAACTTTCTTAATCAACTTGAGCTTGGTCATAATCCATTCGTCTGTGCGCTCACCAAAAGCTCTGTCTACTTGAATTTCAAATTCAAATATATCATTATCAGAAAAGTCTTCGTAGTCTTTAATTACTTTGTCGTCAACGAGCCTCTCTAACACTGCTTGATACTGTTTGAGTGTATAGCCCACAGGAAGCGAATCAATGGTTATACGGTGTTTAGATTTGCGTGTAAAGCTACCTGTAATCTCCCACTGGACTTTGCTTTCGCCTTTGTTTACTACACAGCTCATACCTTCCCAATGTGGAGTAAGATTAGCAGTAATGCGATCGCCGGATGCACGTTGCCTAACCCATTTAATAATTTCTTTAGGCTTACGTGGAAGTATCTTTTGTGCAAAGCCAATTGACACACCTTCACTGCCGTTGATAGCAAGCATAGGCAGAACAGGCATATAAAAGCGTGGCTCGATCTTTGCTCCTTCAAAGTCTTGATGTGGTAAATTTACAAAGTCGTCCTTAACATACAGTTGCTTTAGAATAGGATTCATACGTGCAAAGATGTAACGTGTAGCAGCCGCATCATTAATAAACGATGAACCAAAGTTACCATCACCTTCTAGCAACGGAATATTGTTACCACTACCTACATAGCTTGCAGTCATATTAACAATAGTGCCTTCAAGGCTACCGTGCAAATATTGTGCATAGTCCTGTACCTTAGGACCTAAGTTGCTTACTTTAACAAACTTGTCAATATTCTGTTGTAGAACTGTGTGTACAATCTTACGACTAGCGTTCTTTTGTCCGTCAATATAGTTTCCTAGCTTACGAACATTGTCGTATACTGAAAAGTCAATGTATTCGTTTTTGAAGAAGCCTTCTAGCGGAATCTGTTTTGTCATTGTTTATACCTTCATAATATCAAATGGCGCACTTTGTAAAAGTTGCTCTTTACGATAATCAATTTTACTACCACTAAACCAATTTGTAAAGAGGTCTGTGTCGGCAATACTTACTGTTGGCAACATTTCATCCATTGTGTCTGCATCAATGATATGTTTTAAATCTTTTTCACTCCAGCTACCTAAACCTTTTACATAACTTACGTCTAGTTTGTGATCAATCTTGTTTACATCTGCAAATGTATACGCCCATTCTTTTACATCGTTGTTCTTTTTACCAATTGCAATAGGAGTACGTAGTATCTTCATCTTGCCATTGTTCAAATGCTCTGGAAAATACTTAAACATAAACAACGATATTAGTCCTGTGATACGCATACCATCTGCGTCAGCATCAGTTGCTAAACAAATTTCAGCATCTGGGAATGTAGTAATAATTGAGTATAGCTCACTTAGTTCTTTGTTCGCCATAAACTTTTGATGTGATACTTCTAGTACATTAAGCGGAACACCTTTAAGTGCATAAAACGCATTACCTTTGCGCCCTAAACATTTAATCAAACCGCCACTAGCCGAGTCACCTTCTACTACAAATATTCTGTCAGTACGATGCCCAATTGCCGCAAAGTACTTGTCTGACTTTACTTTCTTTTTCTTTTCAAGTTTGCCTAGCTCTTTTTTAGCAGCCAAGTCTTCTTGCATTTTAGTATAAGCACAGATTTCGTTAATTAAGTCTTCATTCTTCATTAACTTGTTGATAATTTTCTTGCTATCAATTTCGCCAATTGCTTCGCGGCACTCTGCCGCACTGTTTGTTACACGTTCTTTAGTTTGGCTGTCAAACTTCAGTGCTGGAAATCCGTTTACAATAGCGTGTACTCGTAAGTGTTGCTTTAAACGTGCCGCTGTAATGTCTACCTTGCGTCTACGTTTTAGTGCATCACGCAAGTCCTGCATAATAGTTGATAGGAAGTGGTCAATATGGGTACCACTCTTTACACTTAATCCGTTTACTAGACTTGCTGACTGATGCGATCCATCTGACTTTGAAATACCAAATATTGCTTTTTCTGTTTGGAAAATATCACAATCGCCAAAATAGTCTGCAAATTTTAGTCTTACAATTTTCTTATTGAAACGGAAGCGTACGGTTTCAAATGCAAGTGCAAGTGAGCGAACACGTTCTTCAATCATTGCTATGTGTGCTTCGTCAATGTTCTCCATACCAAAGAATTCATAGTCAGGACGGAACTTAACAGTTGTGCCTTTTAGTGCTGTGTCTTTAGTACGTATTCGATCAATCTGTCCGTTCTTGCCTACCATTTGTACTTGCAGTTTGCCATCGCTACTCTTAGCATCAAATTTGCTAGATGTAACAAATGTAATCATCGAGCCTACACCGTTCATACCAATCGACTCGCGATTATCATCATCAAAGTTAGAACCTGCTCTAGCTCTTGTAAAAGCACTTACCATTTGATATTCTTTGCCATCTGGTGTGTCAATTTCTACACTAGGAATACCACGACCGTTGTCGCTTACAACAATAGTGCCATCAGCTTCAATATCTACATCAATACGTGTAGCATACTCACCTTTAGTACGAACGTGTTCGTCTACACTATTATCGATAATTTCGTTGATGATTTTTAATAATCCACCTACAACGTTTATTTTTGTAAACTCAGCATTTACAAATGTTTGTTCTTGTTGTACAACTTGACTGCCGCCATACATTGAAAAGCGTTTACGGATATGCTCTTTATCCGATAAAAGTTTAAAGTTATCAGTCATATGAATCCTTATTTCTGTGTTGTCTGTATATTATATAGCCAGATATCTAAAAAGTCAAGATTGTTTGAGTGCATAGTACGTTGCATACTTGCCTTCGAGCTTACCTGTAACAGTAACTTTATACCCGTATGAATAATCATCTTGGCGAATATAGTACTTAGGATCTTCTGCGTGTTCCATAGCCCATTTGCCTTCAGGAGTCTGTTGCCATTTAAAAATTGGTTCTGCTACATAGATATCGGGATCTTCAACATCGGCCATTTTAAATGTAGTTAGGACATACTCTTTCTTCACTTTTTAAGAGTTTCAATAATGTCAGTTTGTTCTTTCTTAAATTCTTGGTATCGTGAACGAATAATATCTTGTGTTAGATCTGCAAAAATTAATATTGGTGTAATAAAAAACCAATCACTACTTTGAAGGCCAAGCGTAACTGCTAGACCTATTACAAAATATGCAATCATACGTTTGTTATACGGTGCAATGTCGGTAAAGTTCCATTTAAGAAAATATATAATTTTTTTCATTCTATGCCTCTTTGTTAGGGTTCCAAATAGTTAAGTTCTTAGTTTTAAGTCTGTTGACCACTAAGTTGTAACGGCTTTGTTCTGCCTTCCATTCCTTTAACCATTTATGACCATCACGTTCAGCATCTACAAATATTGCATTAGTTAATGCCAGTGGTACAAGGATTGCTATATGAACAATAATACTTGCTACTGTGTTATACCCAAACCAACCTAAGTAGTTTGCGGCTAAAAAGCCAAACCATACACTCCAAATAGTAAACAGCACTAACATAAAATAAGTCTGTAAACTTGGGTCTGGGATATACTTTAGTGGATTATACTTAACATCCATTACACGTCTCCAGCCACTTACGAGACTCATTACAGTTCGTCTGAATAGACTTGGTTTTTCTATACTTGGTTTTATCATCTTTTTCTCCTAATCGAGTCGAGCTCGTATGAACTCTTTTATTATATAGATGCCATATGACATCCAAGTTACAAAAAATAAACTAACAAGTAATAGTTCAATATTACCCATTACAACTTTTCTCCTGGCTCATAGCCACGGAATGTTTTAAATCTTGGAAAACGCAAACTATAAGTTCCGTCTTGGTTTTGTGTTACAGCATCAGCTCTTACTTCTACAAGATTGCCAATAAGATCATCACGACTAGTCCAATAGTCGTCCCTATGAACATCAGTGAAGCCACTACCGACATTAACGACAATAGTTTTACCGTCGTCGACTCCTTCGCAGACAATCGCTCCAAGTCTGCCTTCATTACGGCCAGTACCTTCTTCAACATCCACTACCTCCAATGTTACTTCTATAAATGGTTTTGCTTTGAGCCAAGCGTGTGTTCTTTTACATTCGTATGGTGCATCGATATCTTTTATCATAACACCTTCATAACCACCGTCTACGGCTGCTTTATTAATTTGTTTAAAGCGTTCTTGTCCTTCTAGGGTATCCAAGTCTACATCTTCCCAGTCAAGTGCTTGTACGTGCTTTAAAACGCTTGTATGATCTTCTACCCAAGCCTTGGTAATTGCACTTCTAAAGCTCTGTGGCTTGTCCCACTTGCCTTCTTTAAAGCATCCTAATGGAATAGTATCAAACAAGTGCAGTACAGCATCAGTATTTTGAGGTCCATCTTTGCGATGTACTTGCTTCATTAAGTCTTGGAAGTTAGCACTCATTACTTCTCCGTCTAATACAAGCGGATAAGGTACAGGGTGATCTTTAATTACTGCTTTAATTTCATCAATGATATGATCAAAGTTGTGAAACTGTTTTCCGTTGCGACTAAACATTTCTACTTTGTCGCCTTGGATAATAGTAATAACTCTTACACCATCTAGTTTAATCTCAATTTGCTTTTTACCAACCATCTTCTTTTCGTGATTAGCTGAGTCGTGTGCAAGTGAACAAGTAAACACAGGAACAGCATATTGTGGAAACTCTTTAGCTACTTTGTTTACTGTCTTTTCGCTCATACCGCATCGTAAGTCTTTGATTAAGACTCGACGATAAAAACCATTCCACTGTTCAGTAGTAGCAACGCCCATTGCAAGTTCAATAGCATCACGAGCCGCGTGTCCTGTAAGCTCACGGTTACGTAGTTGTTCTGCCAGTACTTTAAAGTTGTTCCAGCTAAGACCTTGTCCTGTAAGTACGTCTGAACGCTCTGGTACTTTCTTAACACCAAATGTAACTAGCGGATCAAGTGCCATTGTAATGCCTTCAAAGAACTCGTCTAGTCCTTCTTGCATTGCTTCTAGTACAATTGCTTGTTTAGCGAGCTTACTATTGTCAGCTTCTAGCCTTGCAATTATATCTTGAGGTTGTGTTCTCATATTTGTGTGCCTTCTGTGCCTGTTATTGTGTATAATTTTAACATTATAGCATCAATATCAGACTCTGTCAAGTAGCCTTTTACGGTATCGCCTTCTTGAGTAATTCCAGGTAGTTCAGTTTGCTTGCTATTTTTAAATACAGCAATTTCATACAACCCTTGTTTATTACCATAAGACATTTCATTCTGTACAATACTAAGTTCGTACTTACCAAAGTCAACAATAGCTTGTACACCCATTGGAGATATAGTTTGTAGCATATCTAAGTTTTTTAGTTTCATTTTACTCATCCCAATCTATTTTGTTATACTTAGGTTTTTTCTTAATCTTATTTTTAATTACCTTTGGACGAAAAGGTCCGTCCAAATCACGAACTTGTTTTGCTACCCAATTTCTAGGTTTGGGTGCTTGAGGGCGCCGAGGTTTCTTAGCCATATCACGCCCTCAAGTCCTCAATGTTGATCGGAGTAAAGTTGATTTGCTCTACACAAACACATCTGTACGGTCCTTCGGGTGAAGGATTAGTATGTATGTGTCCGTGAACATTTATCTTAGGCTCCTTAAACCTATGCTTCTCAGCAAGTGTGCTTTCGTGCAAAGGAGTATGAGTAAAGATAAAGCCGGGCATATCAATCCATAACTGCATATCTTTAAAGAATGGCGCAAGCATTTTTAAGTTATCGTGGTTTCCCACAACAAGTCTTTTCTTGCCCGGCAATCTATCAAAGTTTTCAGTCATCCATTCAACTTTGTTGTGTCCAAAAAGAACATCACCACAGTGGATAACAGTATCTTTTGGACCAACAACACTAACCCAGTTATCTAACATAGCTTCGTTCATTTGCTCGACTGAGTCAAATTCACGACAAGGCTTACCAATGTAATCCTTAAAGTCAAGGATATTTGAGTGGTTGAAGTGTGTGTCACTTATTACAAATATGTCTGCCATTGTGTGCCTCTGTGTGCCTAATTAATAACTGTTGTTTACTACTATGAAATATTGGTTGCTTGTAGACCTTTAGGGCCTTCAATTATTTCAAATGTAACTTCTTGGTTTTCTGCTAAAGTTTTATATCCATCACCAGCAATACCAGAGTGATGTGCAAACACATCTTTTCCGCCATCGTCCGGAGTAATGAACCCAAATCCTTTAGTTGCATCAAACCATTTTACTTTTCCTGTTACCATTTTATTTTACTTTTCCTTGTTTTGAAGTTTTACCTTCGTTAATTAAAGTTAAGCTATTGCCTAACTGTTATATACAGTATAGCCTCAATAAGAGATATTGTCAATCTTTAATTTTCCAAAAGTTGGCGCGGCTGAAGAGATTCGAACTCCTGACTTCCTGGTTCGTAGCCAGGTACTCTATCCAGCTGAGTTACAGCCGCGTATATGTGGTAGCCCGTAGGAGAGTCGAACTCCTGTTGCACGGATGAAAACCGTGTGTCCTAACCACTAGACGAACGGGCCAAATACAAAACTAGTATAACACCTATAACATAGATGTCAACCTTTATTGGAGTGGATGACAGGACTCGAACCTGCATTATACGGATTTGCAATCCGTTGCGTAACCATTCCGCCACATCCACAAATTGGTCGGGGATGCAGGATTCGAACCTGCGACCTCTCGCTCCCAAAGCGAGCGCACTACCAGACTGTGCTAATCCCCGTGGCGGGCGTGTAGGGAGTCGAACCCCAGCTTGCGGTTTTGGAGACCGCCGTGCTACCGTAACACTTCACACCCATAAACTTTTTTATGAATACACTCCCAGTTTATCAGATCTGTTGCTTAGTGCTATGCACATAGCAGAGTGTACTCATAAAAAAAGCCCCTAACCGAATTAACTGCTAGGGGCTTGTCTAAAATAACTTTTTAATAAAGTCGTGTTAAGACATACCCCTTCCTTGTTCCGGGCACCAACGCTGTAATGACGATTGTTGTACTGTTGTTAACACGTATCTATTCCTTATTTTGTATTATATATTTATAATACATTCTTTAATCTGTTTTGTCAACACCTAATTTGTCTGCTCTGCCTTTTTTACCACAGTGTGGACAATGAAATGTTGTTCGTTCAATGCAATACTTGTCTTCCATAGTAGCGAATGTAAACCAGCCCTTACATTGAGTGCAGGTTAAATGCCATATGATTTCTTTCACTGCATTAAACATTGTAGTAGTATTTAGCCTACGATTATTTACCAATCCCAAAACAAGGCAAAATATTTAGATTGCAGTAACGTCCGTAATCTTCAAGTCCTACCATTGCCATCAGCATCAATACTGGTACTACAGCAATCATAAAGACAATAATCAAAAACATAAGACCTAGGCCTTTTGTAGTGCAATAGTTTGTGTGTTCACTCATTCGTGTTCACCTCCACGCCCGCGACCAAAACCGCCGAAGTATTCCGGCTTGCGTTTAGCTGTTTCGAATGTTGCTACTGTGATTGCGATAGCACCTAGTAATAATGTATGTAGCATCATACTAAACACTCCTGCCCACATACTACCTACAATAATAGCAAATACAATACACCACATCCACGCAAGGACTTGCATAATCATATGTCGTGTACTGAAGTCTGGAATTCTACTTAACGGATTCATATTATGATCCATTACTACATTCCAACAATTGAATACCCATTCTCTCATCTTAGGGTCCTTTCTTTTTGTTTCTTATAATTTATATTAGCACAGGTTTAACAGGACGTCAACCTTAAAGTTGGTGGAGCCAGAGGGGATCGAACCCACGACCTTCTGGTTGCAAACCAGACGCTCTCCCTACTGAGCTATGGCCCCATATGGTGCCGGATGCAAGAGTCGAACTCGCGACCTTCTCATTACAAGTGAGCTGCTCTACCAACTGAGCTAATCCGGCATATAATATATTACTTAGTTTTAATCTTCAACGTCTTCGTCTAAAACGGCAACTGCAGGTTCTTCAATTTGGTATGATGATATTAGTATTTCGTCAAAGTCAACTCCGTCAAATTGACCCGACTCAAGTCTTTTTAATGCATCTCCCTGTCCACTAGCTTGCTTAGTTCTAATTAGGTATGCAATAACTCCAATTAGATTTGTTCTATCAATGCCTGTTCTTTTCATTGCTTCTTCAATAAAGACTCTTCCCAATGCTTTTACCTTTCTAAAAAATTTTAACTATCGACGCTTAGATTGCTTTTTTTCTAAGGCGGCTCTACGTTGTAATGTATGCTTCATTGGCCCAGCATTAAGTTCTGCTGTATGTGCTTTTGCTGTTGCTACTACTTCTGCAAGAACAGCATCACGTTGTTCTTTTGTCTGCTTCATAACGTGACTCCTTTCTAAAAAATTTGGAGCGGGTGAGGAGAATCGAACTCCTATCATTAGCTTGGAAGGCTAAGGTCTTACCATTACACAACACCCGCATTTAAAATAGACACTGCTTTCGGTCACTGTTCTTTATAAGTGTTCCAGTTGACACTGCAATCACAATGTCTATTTTAAATATTGGCGGAAGTGGTAGGATTCGAACCCACGGAACGCTATAAACGTTCAACGGTTTAGTAAACCGCCGCTTTAAGCCACTCAGCCACACTTCCTAAATATTCTTTTTATCCTTCGCTGTTAACTATATGTTCGTATATTTCTTTCCAGTTTACTACTTTTAGCATACCTTCTGGAAGTTCGTCGTTCATATTAAATCCGTGTTCAATAAGAATAGGAGTTAAGCCTAAGTTTTGTCCACATATTGCATTTTCTAGTTTATCTTCAATCCAATACAAACCTGTATCTTTGTATGGTGCAAGTGCTTCATCTTTGTCTGCACCTGTATCTAGACACACTAATTCTTCAAACGCTGTTTCTCCAAACAATTTCTCTAAATTCATCTTACGTAACTTATACGCATTTTTATCTAAACTTAAACTAGTAATACAACGGAATACATAACCGTGTTCTTCGTGTAATCTTTTTACATAATACATTGCATCACGCAATGCTGGAAGAAATCCAATGGCAGCACTTTCGTTAAATTGCTTAACTAGCAACTTACCTGTTTCTGCTGTTACTCCAAATCGTTCACCAATGTTATAAAGGAAGTTTGCATTTTCTACTTGTGTATGTCCGTGCTGTTCCATCCAACACGTAAATGCATATTCCCAATTGAGTAGTACGCCGTCTGCGTCTGTTAATATTACTTTATACAATTTTTTGCCTTTTCTATTTGCCTTTATCATACTTACATTATAGTATCATTTAGCAAGGTTGTCAATCACTTTCTTTCCAAAATTCACCAAAACGTACTTTGTAGTCTGCTTTATCGATAACTTCTACGCTTGTTACACGATCGTATCTAAAACTACGAAATCCTTTTGATTCAACTGCCCATACTGCACAAACTTTATCCGATACTTCTCGAACTTTCTTTTGTGTGATTGCGTCATCTTTTTTAGCTGGCGGAAGAAATTGTGGAATTAATGTACAGGGCATCTTACGTTCGTCCCCATTTAATTTTTTAAATGTAACTACTGCTACTTCTTTCTTTAGCATTTCCATTAAAGCATCTCTAGTTGGAATACCTTTTAGGTCTGCTACCACTTGTTTTAATTCATCTACTCTATGTATGGCTGCGCTCATAGTTCCTCCAATATACCTAGTATCTCAGCGGCAATTAATAATGCTCCGCCTAGTATAATGTAAGTACCCCAATCTTCTAAATAGTATCCGCCTACTATAAATGCGGCTCCTGCGGCAATACGTACAGCACTTTTTACAAGGCTTACATAAAAGTGGAACTTACCTGGATCTTTATTTGCTACTTCCATTATCTCTTCTCAACTACTTTATCAGCAAGACCATTTTCAACTGCTTCTTGTGCTGTTAAGAATGTATCAAACTTCATAGTTTCAAACAATTCTTCGTATCCTTTGCCTGCGGTGTTATGTTTAACATACAGTTCAGTTAGACGCTTATTAACCTTCTGACTCTCTTCATAATGACGTTTAATATCTTCCATTTGCAATTCTTGTACGTGTACACTTCCACTTGTACCTGGCGTTCCTGAACTTACTCTGTGAATCATTGTGCGTGACTCTGGTAGTACTACACGCTTGCCTGCTGTACCTGCTTGTGCTAGGAACGAGCCCATTGAACACGCTTGACCCATTACAATAGTTCTTACATCAGCTTTAATATATTGCATTGTATCATAGATAGCAAGTCCTGCTGTTACAGCACCACCTGGTGAGTTAATATACAAGTTAATATCTTTATCTGGATTTTCACTTTCTAAAAAAAGCATTTGTGCTACAATTAAGTTAGCCATATTATCTTCTACAGGACCATTAAGCATAATGATTCTGTCTTTCATCAAACGACTGTAAATATCGTATGAACGTTCTCCGCGAGCTTCTTGCTCGACTACCATAGGTACTAACGGCATATTATTCTCCTACTTGAATTAGTGGACGGGTTACTTGGGTATCGTTATAGTCACCGTCTTTTCGATACTCGCGTCTTGTGATATACTCTGTTAGCATACCTTTTTTAACACGTACTGTTTTAATTTCGCGATAGATTACACCTTCGGTGTCCTCTGTTAATGCGACTCCAAATGGACCTTCCATTACTTCTACGTTCTGTTTACTCATTAGTATCTCCCTTTAATTTCGCGTCCTACAGGGCCTGAAGAAGTAAACTCCATTCCGTGGGCATTGCCTACATAGATTTTGCCATTCCAACGCATATGTATTTTGTTACCTGCTATAAAAGCATCTAACGATTCTTTATCTCTAACATTATCAACTTCGCACTCAACTGATTGATCATTGCGTGTATTAATTAATGTTGCTGTTTTTTCGTATACTATCATTTCATTCCCATTAGTTTACAGTTTAATACAAAGTTCTCTACAAGTAGTTTAACAATAATTGCGCCATCTGTCAAGTGATTTCTTTCCATTTCTAATACGTGTGTTGCCATCATTATATATGCTTGGTCTTCTGTTATAGATAAGTTACCCCAATCTATAGGATCCATTGCTTCGCCTTCTTTGGCTAACATTACTAAATTTGCTACTGCTTCGTTTGTTACTTCAAACATATCTGTCATATCATTATATCCAATATAGTGCCTTGTGGTTTAGGAGATTGTATTTCTTCTCCTCTTACATTATAAGTTGTGTAACTTATTGTTTGAACTTTTACAGGTCCGCCTTCTTGTTGTGTGTGTTTTATATGTGTTACAGTTTCGTTTGGACCAGAAGGTGTAACTCTAGTGTATGCACTTACAATATTGATTGGTGATATTGCCGCTAGATCACTCATTGCGTTAATCCTGTTACTATGTTCATCATTACTGCTGTTCCGCTTATTGCACTACCGATCATAATTGCTCTATCTCCCCAGGCCATACCTACATATACCCAACCACAACTACTGAGTACATATGCTATTTGTCCAAACATTGTAAAGCCTGCACTAAGAGCAAACACTCCGATTACAGCCGCGACCATACTAAACCACTTAACGTACCAGTCAGGTGTGCCTGTTGGAGTAGTAGGAGTAAGTTCTTCATTCTCTTGTTGTAGCTCTGCAAGCTCTCGTTTTAAACGTTTCTTTTCTTTAGATAATTCCATCGCAAGATTTCGAGCTCTGCTTTCAGAAGAGACATCTTTGTATTCATCTTGTGTTGTAGTATTATCTAAATTTTCCAAATCAATCCCAGAGGTTTTCATAGTACTTTCCAAATAACTTAAATCCTTTTGTCATTCGTTCTTGATGTGCATTAGCACCTTCGCGATCCCACTTGTTATAATCAAAGTCTGACATCCAGTCATCTCTGCTCTTTTGTTCGAATGCCCAAATCATTTCATCTAATACATAATCCCAACGGTCAAACCACTTAGAGTCAGTTTCAGCTTTTTTAGTATACGCTAATAGCTCTTGCTTTGTGGGCCGCAACTTTGCAGGAACATCTTCAGGATATACATAGGGAGCGCCGTGTTTGGTTTGTTTTAGTTGTTTTAACATAGGTAAGATAATAGGAGCAAGTGTACTGTCCATACTCCAAGTGTCCCACTTGTCTATACGTACCTTAACTTTCTGTGTACGTCTGTCGAACCATAACCAATTAAATATATTGTATACACTTTGTATTCCATCTTCAATTGCTTGAATCACAAAGTCTTCGTGACTCCAAAGCATTTCTTCAGGCCAGTTGTAATCATACTTTTTATCCATAAAACGAGTATGTATATTACATATTAATCTATTAGCGTAATTTCCTACTTTAACTTTCATTAGTGTCCAGCCTCTATTCCGAAAAAGTATCCTAGTAAAAAGAACAAAGGTCCTATTATTAGTACATCCATTATAAAATGTAATGCAAAAGAAAGAGCAAAGATTTCCTTCCAATGCACTTTACATATATCTAACCATTTTGCTATTCTATTCACTAGTCGTTCCATTCTCCAAAGATAGAAGGAGCCATCTTCTGTGCTTCTTCCATATAGTATTCGCCTGGGTAATGCTTTAAGCAACGATATGCTTCTTTGCGTATAGCACTTGGCACCCTAGGTGTCTTCTTAGGATCCATTAAGTCTACAAGGAACTGTCGAGTATAGTTAACAGCATTTCTTCGTTCATTAGGCATTGTCATAATTTATTACCTTTACGTTATGTTCCTTTCCTGGAAGTTCAAATGAATTAGCATATGCCATTGCTTCGTTGATATCATCAAATACTATTGGCTCCATATTAAACATATCGCATTTGCCGTTGTCCTTTGTAACAAACAACCAGTCGTCATCATTGCCAGTAATGCATACCATAATAGCCCATTTGCCGTTTGTCATATCTGTTATCATTTTAGTATATCTGATATCCTTTGTGCTAAATTTTCAAACCAAGTTTCGTCGTGTCCGCGAGTAGTTTCAGCCGCTGTTCCTATTCTGATACCACTAGTTTCAATAAACGATCTCGGATCATTTGGGACACCATTTTTGTTTACAGTAATACCGTTTTCTTCTAGCAAGTCTGCGGCTTCTCTGCCACTGTATTTACTGTTGCTTAAATCCATTAGAATAATATGTGAGTCAGTGCCGCCTGTTTGTACTTCTAATCCATTTTTTAAAAACACTCTACACATTGCTTTTGCATTTTGTACTACTTGTTGAGCATATTCTTTAAACTCGGTTGTATTTGCCTCTACAAAACATTGAGCCTTGGCTGCAATAATATGCATCAAAGGTCCGCCTTGTGTTCCTGGAAATATTGCACTATTAATTCGTTTTGTATAATCCGGATTATTCCAAAGTATAATACCGCCACGTGGGCCTCTAAGAGTTTTGTGTGTTGTACTTGTTACTATGTCTGCATATGGTAACGGACTAGGATATGCATTACCTGCAATAAGTCCTGAATAGTGTGCCATATCAACTAATAGTAATGCTCCTACACTATCTGCAATCTCACGGAATAAACTCCAATCAATAGATCTTGGATACGCACTTGCACCAGCAACAATCATTTTAGGTTGTACTTCTTTAGCCTGTGCCATTATAGCACCATAGTCTAATAACCCTGTTATTTCGTCAACACCATAAGTGTGTGCGTTATAGATCTTACCAGATATGTTTGGTTTACTACCGTGACTTAAATGACCGCCACTTGCTAGATCCATACCTAGTATTGTATCACCGGGCTTTAAAAATGCTTGATAAACTGCGGTGTTAGCATTTGCTCCGCAATGCGGTTGTACATTAGCAAATTCACATCCATACAATTCTTTTAGTTGTTCAATGGCAAGTGTTTCTATTTCGTCCATTTGATCACAACCGTTATAATAACGGTTACCAGGATACCCTTCTGCATACTTGTTTGTAAAAACACTACCTGATAATGCCATTACACTGCTACTTGCAAAGTTTTCACTTGCAATAAGTTCTATAGTACTTGCTTGTCTATCAACTTCTTTATCTAAAATAGAATGAATTCTATTGTCCATCTTTACTCCTGATTTATATAGTCTGGCCACTGTTGTTCAAACAGTTTGGCACTTTCTTCTTGCTCAAAATGAAACGTGTGTTCGTAGTTGTTTGTCCAACTATGCATAACCCATTGATGTCTTTCTAAGTGACGTCTACACCAAGACTTGCCTTGAGTGTCTAGGTCACTGTGTAAACGCACTGAATGAGGAGTTTCCTTCATCCAGCGCATTTTGTATTCAAAGATCTCAACAGGTGTCATTAGTGTAAAACCGTTGGTCTTTCATCTTCATTATAGAACTCTTGAGGATCTATTCCAAACTGATTGCAACATAAATTAATAATGCTGTCAGGCACATCGTCTTCAGATGCACCATCCGGAATAAACAATCCTTTTAGTTCTCCGTTTTTATCTATAATAAGCCCCCAGTCGTTGTCGCCTAAGGATTCTTCAAAGGTAATTCTCTTACTCATATTCTTTCTCCTTGTTTGTATATTCGTGTACGTCTAGTAAATCTTTTACGTCTACGGCATAGAACTTGCCGTTTTTGACACGCATACATATAGCACCACCGCTACTTTTAATATACGCTCTTCCACCGTCAATCATTTTGCCCTCTACAACTTTGTAGTCGTGGTGTGACTGACTGTAATAGTATTTACCGTCAACTTCTATCATACCGAACTCGAAAGACTCTATAATATCAGCATTGGTAATCATTAAATTGTCACGTACTCTATCTCGATATAGACCAAAGTAGCGATTACCAAATTCAGGATGAGGTGTTGCTCTATAGAAAATATCCATAGGCACGTCACTAGCACTTAGGTCTGTAGTACAAACGTATGTAACGTCTACGCCGTCTTTTTGTGTGTAGAGTTCTTCTACCTTTGCGGTGTCAAATAGTGACTCGTGTTGTATATTCATTATACTAAGTCCGTTATAAGTTGATAGTTTTCCCACGCTTTTTGTTGTGCAGGATTATGTTCTTCTGGAGTTACTATGCAATCTAACCAGTGGTAAGGCATACGTGGAGGATGTGCTTTTTTAAACTGTCGAGGTTGATGTATTTTGCCTCCATCATATAATCTTATAGTAACATTTCTATAGATACTGCTTACTTCGTCATCTTCTTGTCCAGGTTCTGCACCCGACCATTCAGGCTTACTTAATCCACCTTTTCGATAACCTTCAAAGATACTGCTCCAGTGATTATCATTGTATGGATCAAAATCTGTACGAGCAATGATTACTAATACATCTTCATAGTCAACACGACACTCTACAATGTCTCGTATGCAACGACTAAAGCTCAGTCCAATTTTCATCTTGTTTTACCTTCTTCGCAATTGTTTTGTGAATACCAGGATTCACTCTAAGTACGTTTGGCATCATTTCGTGCCTAATGTAGTTTCTAGTATAACACGTATCTTTGTTTGTGTCATCCTCTACAAAGTCTACATTCTTTAGATCTGCCCACATTTCAAAATCTCTTTTACGTGTGCTACGGAAAGGACGGATAACGTTTTTATTACGATAAGGAATAATCTTACCTGTTCCGTGCATACTACTCCAAACCCACGTTTCAACACAATCATCTAAATGGTGTGCTGTAATAATAGGCGCATTAATACTATGAAAAAACTTATATCTTTCGTTTCGCCAGTATTCTTCTTGACTCGTTTCTTTTGGTCTTTCGGTGTTTAGTACTCCTAACATCAATGGAGTATTAGTTTTGTGACAATACCAAGTTATAAACTCGTGTGCTTCGTCACTGGCGTCAGTTCTATGATTAAAAAAACAAATAGTAACATTATGGTTATTAGACAAGAAGTCAACAGTTGCCATCGAGTCTACACCGCCACTACAAGCAACATATACTTCGCGAGGTAGTTTACCCTGCATTTTAATCATACTACACCTTGTACAGTTTTACATAGTTTAGGCGTGTTTCGTTTGCACTGAACAATTTATTTTGTGTTTGTGCTTTTACCTTTGCTTTGATGCGTTTCATATCGCCCACATTGTGTTCGAACTTATTCATAAACGATAAAAGGTTGCCGTCCATTACAGCGGTATAATTATAACTTTCCCATTGACTACTGTAACGTTTGTCAAGGATCTTTACAACACCTTCAACAACATCTTTCTCTTTGCCTAGGTATTGACTGTTACGATATTCAATACGGATTTCTTTTGTAAGTCCTGTTTCGTGTTGATCACGATTTACAAATTCAGGTATAAACGCAACACGACCCAAATTATTAAATGCTACAGTATCTTGTGATACAGAATTAACCATATCACGTTTAAACTCATCAAGATCACCTAAGCCCAGTATTACATAACGCTTCATCCACTTTTGGATTTCTGCTACTGTTTCGTAATCTTCTGCTGTTGGAGTAGGCTTTACATAGTCTTCAGGTGCGTGATTGTCAGTACTAGCATATGCAAACTTTACAATGTCTTTATTACTAAATTGTGTTTTGTTTTCTTCTTCTGAAAAACGTCTAGTGTCTTTGATGTAAGAACCATTAATACGCTGTGCGGCACAAGCATAAGCAAGTGCTTCTTGTGTAGGTACTGTTCGCAATGGTACACGATCCTTATGGTTAAACGTCTTACGTGAGTAACTTGGTTTTGCTGTAACGTACATTGTGTGCCTCATCTTTGCCTAATTAATAAAACTATTATAGCAAATTATACATTAACTGTCAACCTTTACTAATCCAAAACTAGTGTAAATCCTGGTAAATTGTTGCCTGGTATGTGACTAGGTGCGTGATACTGGAAAGCATAATTTAATTGATCAAATCTAGTTTGTTTAATAGTTATTTTGCCGGCCATTGTTATATCAATTTTTGCAAGGCTTGCATTTACTTTACCAAGTATTTGTTTAATTAATGCACTGTACTTTTCTGTCTTTTCTAATTTTTTAGCATCTGCTAAGAAACTAGTACCTAAAACATATACAAGTATATTAGCACCTGCTTTACCTTGATCAGCGTCCCAACTTGGTTTTCCTGCTTGTTTAGACTTTGGCTGTTTGTCAGTTAGTCCCATATAAAATTGATAGTCTGCAGGAAGTCCGTTTGGTCTATCTTTATCTTTGATTTTATAATTTCCTGCTGTACTTACAGGATAGATAGTTTTAAGAAAACTTTTGTAACTATCAAAAGTTTTACTATATTCTATTAAGTCTGTGTAAGAAAAATCTTTCTTGCCCACTACTTGTTCTAACTTTTGATGTTCAGGAGTATTTACTGCTTGACTTGCGGCTATAATTTTATCAATATTTGTGCCGTCAGTATCTACAAAGGTTCTAAAAAATTTATGTATGTCTTGTTCTTCTTGCGAAAGAACAACTTCGCCGTTTTGTAATCCTGTTTGAAAAGAATCCATATAACTCTTAATAGCCTTAAAACTAGTTCCGCTACCGCTGGCACTCTTTACACTAAAAGGACGACCATTTATTTCAACGTCTGCTAACATTGCATTGCCTGCAGGAAATACAATATCATCTTGCTCGTCTGATAATAGTAAAGGTGTTAATATTTCTCCAAAATCAATTCCTGTTATTCGAACAGTGTCTGGATCTAGTTGCTCCATAATCTCAGGATCAACGGCAGGTTTCTTACCAATAGCAACGTCAACAAGTTCTAAAAGAAATTGCTGTAATAACTCGTCTTCTACTGCGTTAGGAATATTTTTTTGTAATGCTGATACTAGAGTAGACTTTTTATATACTTCGCTGCCTAATCCAAGTTTTGCTGGAATAAGTTGCTTTTGAGAAACTTTAGTATCGCCTTTTAAATTACTTAGTGCATATATAGTTTGCCCAGCAAGTTCTTCAACTTCGTATCCATCTGGAAATGTAATTGCAAATTGTGTAAACTTTCCTGATAGATTTGGTACGTTATCATAATGCAAATCAACTTTCATTTGCCTAATAATATTTTCAATGTCTTTAAGACTGTTTTCAATTCTAAGATGTCTAGCACCTGACACTCTTGCTCGCTGAGGATCTTTTGCCTTCAGGCCTTTTGAACGCAGATGATCTGCGGCTGTTTTATAAATTGTTGTTTCGGATGCAGGTACTGCCATTTCTTTATATCGCATAGTGTATTTATTATACCTGTGTCCATTGTTCTTTTAGAAAATTTATCTCTGGGTCTTTGTGACGCCAAGCAAATCCTTGACTAGGAAATAGTCCTAGGCTAGAGTCAATGTCATATATTTTACTCCATTCACCTTTACCCATATTCTCTGTAGATGTTGCTAGAACAGTTTTATCTGTGTCAACATAAAATTTCCACCACTCATCACACTCCATTAAAGGACCTTCGAGCATAGTAGTGTATGTTTGAATACGCTCTACTAGATGGCTACGATTAATACCCATTCGACTAGCTCGTTTGAAATCGTGTTCTGCAAATACTTTTAGGGCAGCTTCTGTAATACCTATTACACGCCACGCATTAGGATTAACAGCAAACAGCTCACCTAGCATACGATAACGCTTGTTAGTTGGTGCTCGCATTTTGCGAATTAAAAGGAAGTCGTGATAGAAATCTTCAGGTGTCATACTTGCGTCCACTTATATTTGCCTAAGTCGTTATCTTCGCACCAACGTACAAACAAACCACACTCTCTACCGTGTGCTTCTATTTCCCACGGAAGGTCCCAGTAATTTACTTTTTTAGGATCGTATGTTTTTCCATACCAATCATCTTTTGTTGGATGCATTTCACGCCTAGCAAATTGCTTAACGTGTACCATCTCGTGTGCTACAGTTTCTAATAATTTACGGAGTGACTGTGTTTTATCAATTTCTATTTCAAACTCTCTGTTTGAGTCAAGCTCTAAACAATAGCCCATTGCATCTTTTGGCGTAGTTAGCTTTACTGTAATATCAAGTGTACGCATACGTGGCATTAATGTTTTAACACAAAATGCTACTAAACTTTCTACGTGTTTGCGTTGACTAGTATTGCCACCTTTTACTGTGATAAACATATGTGCCTCTTTGCCTAAGTTATGTATATATTATACAGTCAGAGTACTACAATGTCAATTGTAAATGGTAATTAAAGTCGATAAGTTATTCTGCCTTTGGATAAGTCGTATGGGCTAATTTCTACCCTAACTTTATCACCCAAAATCATTCTTATTTTAAACTGTCTTAATTTTCCGTTAGTATAGGCTACAATTTCGTGTCCGTTTTCTAACTTAACTTTAAATGTTTGATTTGGTAAAACATTGGTAATTTCACCTTCAAATTCTATTAAGCCTTTATCTGAGGCCGTATTATCCTTGTTCTTCTTGATCTTCTTCGCCACTTTTTTCCTTGTTGTCTACTTTTTCAAGTATTAATGTTCCCATATCACCATATGTAATTCTAACAGTGTCTCCAGTACTAAGACCAACCTGTTCCATTATTTCTGGCGGGATTGTCATTTTAATATTCTCTGGATCATTTGGAATATCTTGAAAGATATCTTCTACTTTGTATTCGTATTGTTTACTCATTGCTGTTCCTTTTTATGCTAAATATTTATATGAAGGATGCTTACTATACGGCCTTCTATGATATTGTGAAAGATACTCAGTCATCGACTGGATACGATTTACCAGATCATATTGAAGCGTACATTGTGATGCTATTGACCGACTTCGTCGATCGCGACGATATTCCTCCTGCCTCAACATTTACTGAAATGTACCTTACTCTTAAATCTAAAAACGATGCTAAACATCTTGGCGATACTTGTCTGTTTGTAAGCGGTGTATTTCCTGAGTACAAAAAACGACACGGTATTCAACGCAGATTTTATCAAGATATTGGTTCGTCATCATATGAAATGGCAAGTACAATGAACGTTGATTTGTTTCCTGTACTTGCTAAACATTTTGTATTTTTAAGCCAATTCATAGAAGTTACTTGTAATAAAAAAGAGGTTAAAAGTTTACTCTTTTAATATTCCTGTTCCCAAGTCCAAGCATAGTAACCTTTACCATTAGTATCACCGCCGCCTTCATTGTCTACTTCTTCACCGTCATAGACAAAGCCCCATACTAAGTCATTACCGGCAGCATCTTCGTCAACAATTACTTTTAGTTTGGTTTCATCA
>Ga0208791_1000058_pt1 | contig 56075 bp, 87 predicted proteins | sample 11_taG_FD_184084 | JGI IMG/M metagenome (GOLD analysis project Ga0208791, IMG submission 184084) | Marine viral communities from the Subarctic Pacific Ocean - 11_ETSP_OMZ_AT15265 metaG (SPAdes) (version 2) | ecosystem: Environmental > Aquatic > Marine > Oceanic | place: Pacific Ocean | collected...
ACAAGAACTAGCTAAAGGACAGATAGATGTTAATAAAGAACAAGCTAAACATCCTAGTTTATTTGTATCAGGAGCACGTCCTGCAATAATGTGGGTCTGTTGCCTAGGACTGCTATGGCAGTTCTTCGTAGGACCTATTTTAACTTGGGCTACAGGTATATGGTTTCCTGAGATGGTACCACCACAGCTAGAAGTAGAAGGATTAATTACATTAGTAATGTCACTCTTAGGACTTGGAGCTATGAGGTCTTTTGAGAAGTCAAAGAATGTAGCAAGGGATAATCTTAAATAATGACTACTGTATTTCTATTAGTAATTTATTTAGGTGATGCTGTTCAACAAAGTGATATGCATTTTCGTGACATTAATAGATGTAGATACTTTGCTAATAGAATAAGTAAGCAACCTGCAGTTCCAGGTATTAAGAAAAGATATACTGGTATATGTAAACCAGTAAATGTAGATTTATCTAACCCTAACGTAAGGTTATATCAATGATTATATTAGAATATATATACTATAAATTAAAGAATATAGATGCTATGTATTATGAAACTTTAGCTTATGCTATCTTAACAGGATTGGTATGTGGTGGATTTCATTATATAATAGGATTATTTTAATGCCAGAACTAGATAATAAAAGACGTGAATTATTTGCACAAGCTTATACACAAACACATAAGGGTGCTTTCTCTGCTAGAAAAGCAGGTTATAAATCTAAAAATTCTCACATAGTAGCTAGTCAATTATTAAAAGTACCAGAAGTACAAGAAAGAATAAAAGAACTAGAAGAAAATACTGAGTTTACTTTTAATGTAGATGTAATAGAAGAGATGGAAAAACAATATGATGTAGCTACTAAGAGTGGTCAAACAAGTAGTGCTTTAAAAGCTTTAGAATTACTATCAAAAATTAGAGGTAATAAAAGTAATGAAGAGATAGAAATGTCTCTAGAATCTTTAGAATACAATATAATAGAATGTTTAAATAAATTAAGTACAGATAAAGTAAAACTGTTAATAGAAAAATCTAATCATAAAAAAATTATTTTGCCATTAAAACTAGATAAAGAACAGCACCAACAGCACCAAGAAAAAACAAAACCAGAACACCAAGAATAATATTTTCTATTCTTTTTGCTCGTAGTTTTTTAGCTTCTGCTATAGCTTCTTTTTTCTTTAATCTTATATCTGCTTGTATACGTATTACTTCATTCCAAGCACTAGGACCATGAGACAAATTAACAAAATTACGTAACTCCCTTTCCATCTGCTCTGCTTTTTTCTTTGCAGCAAACGTCTCCAAAGCTTCTTCCTCAACAGAACCAAACGACCTACCTTTACTTTTCTTATGTCCATCTTTAACATCTTGTATTGCACCCATCCATCTGCCTAAATCCTTAGACATACTTTCTACATCACGACCTACAGAAAATCCTTTCTTTATAGCATTGAAAGCAGTTGTTGCTGCTGCAATCGCTGTGATTGGGTCCATATATTACTCCTATTTGTAAGACCATATCCAAGGTCTTGGGCTTGTTACAGAGCTCTTAGGCATAGTATCTAGATGTATAAACCTTTTTTCATGTACACCATTTTGTTTAACACCTATACCTGTAAAGCCTAGCTCTAATGCTAAACGTACTATCTCAAATGCTTTATGTCCAGAACAAACAACATCTACAGCACAACCTTTTAAGTGTGCAGACCTAGTGCTACCCCCTATAGCTAAGTTATGTGATTCACTTCTATAACCAGAACTAATAGACATAGGTTGTTTTAATTTTTCTCTTAACTCATCAAGCTTACTCATAAACTTTTCATCCATATTTATTTCGCCTGTACCTTTACATCTTAATTCATCTTCTGAAAAGTATTTCCATCTTGTGTGCATTATTTATGTCTCCTTATCATATCATCTATTTTACTTTCTAGTCTATCAAATCGTTGTAGTAATTGTTTTAAATCATCTTTAACATCTTCTTTAGAAGCATAGGTTACAGCTATGTTCTCTCTTGTCTCTGATAGCTCATCTTTAACTTTACTAATAGCAGCAGACGTAGAACGTATCCACCATAGAAAGCCACCTATTGCCATAGTTAATACTGCATTCCATATCATATTCATATCTGCCATTGTAGTCTCCTTATTGTAATGATTCTCTAATATCTAAAAATTTATCTGCAAGTGGTTCTATTTTTTCTTCTATAGCATCAACTGCAGTTCCTTTACTATCTCCAGAAAAAACAGAAGAAGGTATTAAAGCATTACCTATAAATCTTGCCATTGCTCTAGGTGAACCATATAAATATTGACCCATAGCAGAAAGTAAATTACTTAACCATTGAGCTCCAGGACCTAATAAAACACCTATAGGTGGAGCACCATATTTAAAAGATAATAAAGCATCATGTAAAACAGTTCCAGGTCCAAATATATTAGTATCAATTACAGCTTGAAGTATTCTACTAAATCCAGTAGATTCTTTCCATGTACTAGATTCATCTTTATAACGTATATAATCTTTCATATCTTTAATTCCTAAACTACCTGCTACAATTAAAGTAAAAGCAATAGCATACTTAGCTGTTTCTTGTAGATTTAATCTACCTTTAAATAAAGGTTTAAAAACTTCTCTCCACATTCTCATGGTAACTGTATTAGCAAAAGCAAACATAAAACCTTTTAACTGTGCAAACATAGCATAATGAGGATTAGACATCCATAATGGTCTGTTAATAACATTAGGAGCCATAATAATTTCATCTACAAATTTAGACATAGCTTTACGAATAATTAAAGGAGGTTTACCACCAATAGGACCTTCTAACCAACTAACAACTTCTGGATTATTAAAGTTTTGTTCTACTAATCCCATTTCAAATAGTCTTTTTTTAGCATTAAGTTGACCTTTATTTAATTTACCTGCTGATGTTCCTTGTATTACATCTAACATATCTTGTCTTGTTTGTCTTAATCCAGATTGAAAAGCAATATCACGACTAAATTGAGTTACTTGAGTTAACATTATAAGTCTAAAAAATTTATCAGTTATTCTTCTATTAACATCTATACCTGATATGTTACCAAGACGTTCAGCAAGAGCACCATCATATAATTGTAAAATACTTTTAGCTGCTTCTTCAGATTTACTTAAAGATAATTTAGGAAAAAAACTTCTAAATGCTTGTCTTGATGCATTTTCTGTAGCCTTTAAAGTTCCATATAAAGCATTTGTAGGTCCTACTCTACTTAAAACAATAAAAGGTTCTGTTAATGCAGTTAATGCAGATAAAGGAAGAGTAAGCATATATTGATATGTTAAAAAATTTCTTTGTGCATTTTTTAAAGAATCAGACCTTATAGGACTATATTGATGTTGTATAGCATTAAATATATCTTTCATTAATTGTAATTCACCTTGAGTTATTGCTTTAGGTCCTAATGCTTTTAATTCATTATTAACAGTATCAGCTAAGTCTTTAGCTTTTAATCTAGTAACAGCTTCTACATTATATTTATCTGTAATTTTTGCTACATTAGTTTCAACTAAACCTGCATCTAATAATGCTTCAAACATAGCATCATTTAACTTTCTACCTTTTTGAAAACTAACATTTTTATCTCTTACAGGGTCTCCTGTTTCAAAAGGATTAATAGAAATAGTTGCCTCTTCAGGAACATACATACCACCATTACCTTGAATATTTTCAAGTATATCATTTACTGCTGCTTCTGTCATATTAAATTTTTTCATAAGAACTCTTTTCATTTTTCTTCTTTCTCTTCTAGTTCTTACTTTAAATAATCTTGGAAAATAATTTTCAATAGGTCCTTCTCTTCCTACTTCTAGCCCTGCATTAGCAAAGTCTTGTATATATCCAGTACCTATAAAAGGAGCTATAACTTTATCAGCTAATATTTTAAAATTAGGGTCTGCTTCCATATTTAAAACATCTTGTGCTACTGCTTGGTCTACAAAAGTTTTATCTAAAACATAAGTAGGATAACCAAATTCATTAACAGAAGCTAATTTATATTTCTTTGAACTTTCTTTTAATATAGGAGAATAAGTATTTTTTAAATTAGTAAAAGCTTTTGTTAATCTATTATATTTATCTTTATTAATTCTTCCTTCTTCGAAAGCTTTATTTAATTCAGGTAAAGATTCTTGATTATCTAATATAGCTTTAGATAAACTTGTGCTATCAATTTTAATTTCAGGAGATATTATTTTACCATAAAACTCATCTCTTAATATAGTACCTGCTTCCATAACTTTTTTATTTTTAGTTGGTGTACCTTTAGCTAAAAAAGAATATAATTCTTTATTTTGTTTTGCAGAAAAATCTCTCATAATAACAGGTAATTTAATTGACCTTCTTATTTTATTAATAGCTTTATCTATTTTATCTCCTTTAGTTCCTACCTCTGCACTTACATCATTATAATGATTAACAAATTTATCATAAATACGTTGCTGTCCTTCTCCTCTACTTGCAAAACTTTTTAAAGGAGCAGTAGCTCTTCTAAAAAATATATCTGCAGCACTTGGTTTTATAGAACCTTTTTTATTTTCTGAAGATAAAGGATTAACTAAATCTTCTGGTTTAAAATTTTTAAGTGATGGTATAGCTGCATTTAAATCATCTTCTTGTTTTTGTGCTCTAGCTGCTACATTAGAATCAGACATACCTTTTAAAGCTCCAGTACCTAATCCTATAGCTCTACCTGAAAACCAACCTATAGCAGCACTATCAATAACTCTATCTCTTATTTCTTTTGCTTGATAAGGTGCTACACCTAAATCTGCTGCTAATCCTGATGCAGCTATTTGTGTTGCTTCTTGAGCACCTTCAGTAGCTGCTTCTGCTAAACCAAACTTTAAAGATTCACCTAATGCAGTTTTTATAACTGATGGAGCTTTATATTTAACAGCATTTTCAACAGCAGTTTCAGCTATTTCTTTTGCTACCTCTCCTGCAGCTTCTTCACCTACTTTTTCTGTTGCTTCTTTTTTTACCTTAGATTCAACTATTTCTATAGCTGCTTTTTTTCCTTGTTTTAAAACAATAGAATTTAAAACAGCAGCAGGAACTACTCTATCAAGTAAACCCATTACAAGTCCACCATAATTAGAATATTCTCTAGCTTTTTCTTCAGATGCTTTTAATGATTTAGCTTCTTCATATACACCTGCTTTTTGTGCTAAAGCACTTGGTATTAAAGTACCTAAAAATACTGTTGTACCAGGAAGTCCTGTAATAGCTCCTACTGGTGCTGCTGCAACACCTCCTAATAATACAGGAACACTAGAACCTAAACCAGTAGCTACTGCATCTTTTGCTAACAGTCCTACTTTTTTAGCAGCTTCAAAATAATCTCCTTGTTTAAAATCTTCTTTTACTTCAGGATATAATTCTGTTATACTTAAATCTCTAGTAGCTGCAGGTCTAGAACGTAATTGTTCTATATTTCTTTCAACTCCTTTATCAGAAAAATCTTTTAACTTGCTTCCTAAATCAGGATTATATTTAGCTAAATCATCACTAAACAAAGATAAAGATTTATAGATATTTCTTTCTGTACTATCTTTTGCATTTAATAATATATTAGTAAAAGAGTTAGGGTCTTCTACTTCTTTAACTTTATCTTCTTGTTTTATTAAAGAATCTAAAGTAGTATCTTGAGATAACTGAATACTTTTATCTTCTTCTTTATCTTCTTCTTCTAAAAAAGAATCTAATGTAGGTATTTCTTCTGATGTTAAAGAATCTAATGTAGGTATTTCTTGAGTGTTACCTAATAAAGAATCTAATGTAGGTATATTAGCCATTAATTTTTAATTACATTTTTTGTTCCAAAGGGAACTTTGCCAAATAAAATTGTTTGTTTTTCTGTATCAAATTTATAGTTTCCACTTCCAATTAATTTTTTAACTATATCTTTAATTGCATCACCAGAATCTGCATCAGTTTGTTTATAGTTAGCAAATTCATTATAAAAATCTGTTTGAAATCTACTATCTTCAAATAAAGTCTTTAAGGCAGTAGTTGCATTATTAGCATCAACATTTCCTAAAGCACCTATTGGTATATCTCCTCCAAAATTATCTCTTATATCTGATACATTATCTACATTAAAATAAGATTTCAATAATTTTTTTTGTTGTTTAATATTATTTTTAGTAGGCATTTTTAGTTTATTTGCTCCCTCATTTTGTGCTTTCATATATTTAATATAAAGTTCTTGTGATTTTCTTTTATCTTCTAACTTAGCTTTATCTGCTGCTATTTTAGCTGCTGCTTTCTTTTCTTCAATACCCATAGTTTCTTTAGCAACATTTAATTCAGCTTCTCTTTGTTTATTTTTTAAATCTAAATTAGCTTGGTCTAGTTGTCTAGTTCTTTGCATTGCTCCATCTAGTTCACCTGCTGCAGCATCACTTAAATTTTCACCCTTACCATATCGTGAAGATACTTTAGCTAAAAATTCAAACATAGATTTTCTTCTTGAATCATCTATATTACCTTGTTGTTTACCTAAATCATTTTGTTGTTTTTGTAATAAATTTAAATAAGCTTCTCTAGTTGAACTTAATGTTTTTTTCTTTTTAACATCATCAGGATTATTTTTAACATCTTTAACAAGTTGTTCTAATTTTTTACCTTCTTTTTTTATTGTTTCATTAACTAATTTATTTGCTTCATTTGGTTTAATTTGTTTAATAACATTTTTATCTGTTACTATTGCATCACCTGTAGAAACTTCTTTATCTTTTTTACTTATTTTAGAAGCAATATTATCTTTACTTTCTTTAGCTTTTTCTAATATTGTTGGAAGTTTTGTTTTTAGTTTATTTGCATTTTCTGTTGCAGAATTTAATTTTTTATCTAATGAACTTGTAATACCAGGAACTTTAATATCTTTTATTTTACTTTTTCCAGAAGCTATTAATTTACTTATATCACTTTCTAATTTAGGTAAATATCCTTTTTCAATATTATCTCTTTTTTCATTAACTAAATCTCTTAAATTTATAGTATCATCTCTATCTAATCCACCTGCAACTCTAAAATCACCTGCATCATATTTTCTACTTGGTTGAATATTTTTATTTAAATATTTACTTAAAGGTATTTTAGCTGCATTAGCTAAATCAATAAGTTTATTAACTCCTGCTTGAGTTAAATCTAATGATTCTCCATATGCTTCTGAAACACCTTCTTTTAATCTTCTAATATCAAAATCTGCAGGAGACATACCTACTTCTAGTTCTTCTCTAGTAGGGTCTGGATAAGTAACTCCTGCTATTTGTCTAATCTTAGCTGAACCTTGTGGGTCTGCTTTACTAAATATACCACCACTTCCTGGTTTTAAATATTCTTTACTTTTTTCAATTCCATATTGTAAAGGGTCTACAAGAGTTCTATCATAAACATTTTTAGCCATAGTACCATATTTACCTAGACTTGAAAGATATGGTTTTAAAAAATCTATATCTTTAGAAAATCCTGTAGAGCCTTTTCCATATCCAATTTGACCAGGAAATTGTCTTTTAACTATAGGTAATCCACCTATACCACCACCAGTCTTAGCAGTTTTATTACCAAATACTCCACCAGGACTAAAGCCACCAAATGCACCATAGGTTCCAACAAGTGTACCTAATCCACCTAATAACTGTTGACTACTAGAAGGAGCAGGAGGAGCATACTGTACACTTTCTAACATCTGTGATGCAGGCTGTGCTTGTACTACACCTTGATACTGTGCAAGAGATTGTTGTGGAAATTGTCTTTCATCTAAAAATTGTTTGTAAGCTTCATTTAATGCTGTCTGTGCTTGTCTTTGTTTTTCTTCACCTACAGTTTGTATAGCACCTAATTCACCTAACTGTGCTTTAAATGCTTGAGGAGTCATAGTTGCAAGTTGTGCACCTGCTTGACCTTCTCTAGCTTTTTGTGCTTGTGCCATTTGTAAAGCTTGTTCATAAGCTTGTTTACTACCTCTAGATTGTATATCACTTAATAATCTATTTTGTCCTTCAAGTGTTTGTGCTTCTAATAAAGAACCTCTAGTACCACCAAAAGAACCTTGAGCTACTTGTGCTGCTCTTATAGAAGGTAATGTTTTTTGTTCAAATTGTTTTTGTGCTTCTCTTTTTTCTATGTCAACTACAGCTTGTTGATATGGATTCATAAACTGTTCTATGTCTTCAGAACCAATAGCAGTAGCAGCTTGTCTTGTTAACTGTTCTGCTTCTGCAAACTTAGGAGCTTGTGTTCCTTGTAGTCCTGCTATACCTGTAAAAGCTTGTTGTTGTTCAGGAGTAAACTCTGCCATAGTAGGACCTTGATAAGGTTGAAAACCTTCTTTAGTTCTATCCTCATATAATGCTTGAGACTTACTTAATATATCTTTATAATAAGGAGCTAACTCTTCAGGAAATGCAGTAGTCTGCATAGGTCCTGCTAATTGTTGTGGTCTTCCTACTCCTAATAGGGATGACAATACTGACATATTACACTCTCCTCATCATTGGTTTTAATGCTTGTAAACCATCTATTTCATTTGGTTGCTTCATTGTTCCATAAGCTTTCTGTCTAATTTGTTTAACTGTTCTATCCATTACTTTTGCTCCTTCACTAGGATTACCATCACCTAATGCTGCCATTGTATAACTATCTACTACATATTCTGTAGGACTTACTGCTAATGTTCCTACTTGTTTATTACCTTCTTGAATAGGCATAAAAACATTATCATCCATTCCACCACCATTACCAGGTACCATACCACTAAACTCACCACCTTGTGCCATAGATATTAAACCACCTTGTTTAAAAGGTGAGGGTAAACCTCTTGAGTTTAAAGCTTCTTCTAATAATCTTCTAGCACCTGTTCCTGGACCATATATTTCTTCTACTTCATAAGGATTTTCTTTTACTACTTTATAATATTGATTAAGAATTTCTTGAGTTTCTATTTCATTTGCTTCATCAACATCACTCATTTCTGTATCTTCTTCATCATCTTCATAACCTCTAGTAAATAACATTTTTGCTTTATCAAGAACACCTTGAAGACCTCCAGGAGTTCCTTCTTCAGCAGTTACAACATCTCTAGTAGCAGCAAACTGAGTTCCTGGTACTAATCTAGGTCTAGCTTTTCTACCTAATGCTATATCTAATATATCTTGTGAAGATAAATAAGCAGGTAATACAACACCACTTGGGTCACGTATAACTGTTTGACCACCAAAGCCTGTATCTATTTCATAATCCATTTGTGCTAACTGTGCTCTTGCAGCTTCTTCTTCAGCTCTTTCTGCTTCTTCCATAGCATTTTCCATATCTATTGCTGTACCTGCTAATTCACCTGGAGCTACTGCTTTAGCTAATTTACCTGCAGTACCTAATACATTAATACCACCTTTATCATCAAATGAAACTGCTGAATCCATTAATCGTTCTGTAAAAGGTCTATTAACTGAAGCTTGTAATTGTTCTTGAGCTGCTGCTTCAGATATACCACCTTTACCTATATTAAAAGTAGTACCTGCTGTTGGGTCAGCAGCTAATATACTTTTTGCTTGTGCCATATAATTAGGTTCTACTGCTGTAGGTGCTCCTGATATAGGTCTAATATCTGAACCTAAACCTGCTAGTTGTCTACTTCCTGCATCAGATACATTAGAATATGTTGAAAGATTATCAGGAGCTCCAAACATTTTAGCTGAATCTACATAAGCAGTTTGACCTGGAACATTTGATGCTTGTGCTAAACCTTCTGGTGTAGAAGCAACATAAGCATTACCTTGAATATTTGCATTTGATGTACCTGCTTGTAAATTTGAACTACCTGAAGTTGCTTTAGCTGCTGCATCTGCTTCTAATCCTTTTGCTAATGCTCTTTGTTGTCCATAATTAGAAAGACCTTTCATAGCACCTGCAGTTATTCCAGTTAAAGCTGCTTGTTTAAATACATCAGAACCTCTTCTACCTGCAGCTAATGCTCCAAGACCACCACCTATTGCACTAGCTAATCCATAATTAACAGCACCCATTCCACCTGCATAAGTAGAAAATAAACCTAGTTGTGCAGGACCTAATAAATAAGGTGCAGCTAATCCTATAGCAATAGGAGCTATTGTTTTAAATGCTTTAGACTTTGCTATATTTCTAAAAGGTTTTGTAATACTTTTTAAACTAAAAGCTTCTGGTAAACCTGTTATAGGATTATATGTAATATTTCCAAGAGACATTAATCCTTGTAATTCGTCAGGTCTTACGTGTAATAATACACTATCACCAAATCTACCATAAGATGCTAAGTTCTCAGCAGTATCTGCTATAGAGCCACCTTTATCCATCTGAACTGTTGGCATGCTTCGCAGTCCTTGCATAGCTCTTAGCCTATCTATTGCTTCTGTACTTTGTATAGAATCTTGAAAATTGTCAAGTTGTTCTATTCGATTCATTGTGGGATTCATCATCATTTTTTTATACCTCTTGGATTCATATAGTTAGATTGTGGTGTTGTATTGTCTGCTATAAAGTTACTACTATTATACACTATTTTTTGAGAGTTAGCTATAGGTTCTACCTTTTGTTGTAAATTAAATAATGTAGGTACACTACCCTGTCCAGTATTTAAATTACCTATTAAGGTACTATCATTTACAAATTTAAAATATTCTTTACTATTCATTAATTATCTCTAGTATTTTTTCTCTTTGTTTTAAAATTTCTTTTTGTTGTAGTATAAGTTGTTCTTTTTGTTTTAATATATATTCTTTATTTACAATATTGTCTTCTTCTTGTATTACTTTATCTTTAGGAAATATAATAATATTATCAGTCATTAATTTAAATCATGCCATGATGTCTCAGAAGCTAAACTTACATATCCTTTAAACTTACCAGTTGATGCTGAATAAGCTATATCACCTGCTTGTGGATTTGTAATATTAGTAACAGTAGTAACTGTAAATATTTTTGTTGATGGTTTACTATCTACTTGTACATCTCTTGTATTTAATTCATTAATTAAAGTAGAACCCCATTTTTCCATTAATATATATAGCTGTCTTAATTCTTCATTCTCTTGCATTTGATAACCATACAACTTAGGTATAAGTGGATATTGTTGTGCCATTATCTTCTACCATCTGGTTGTATAGCTAAACGAATTGAACCCCATCTCCAACTCGTATTAGCTGAATTACAAGATACTCTTACTCTCCCTTGCCTTCCTCTTGCTCTCATATCTATTTTAACTGTAGAATTACTTACTGTATGTGGTGGTGCAGGTTTTTCTGTTTCAGTAGAACTTTCAGGAAAATCTTTTGTTTTAATTGAAAAAGTTAATGCACCATCATTAATTGTAAAATCAGGTATAACTCTAGACAAAAACATAATTTCATTTCCATCTGCCATATCAAAATCTGCTGACTCTATAAATGAAGACATTGGTTGTCCACTTTCTGTATACAAACCATCAGGTTCATTGTTATATAAATTATTACCTGCTACTGTTACACCTGTTGTTATTGTATTTCCAAATACTGTTTTATCTGCAAAGGTTGTAAAGATACTAGAACCATATGTCCAGTAACCTTCATTAGGTGAATAGATAACATAACTATCACATTCATCAGAACCTGTAGAAGGATACAACCAAATTACTTCTTTAAACTCAGAATTAATTCCACAGAATATTTTATCTTTTTGGTCTTGGTTTAATCTATCAAATATAAATCTTCTTACAGTACAATCTAAATTTTTAACTTGACCATCAAACATATAAAAGTTATCATGCCCCATCCATACTGTTGTACCATCATAATCAACTGCAGCATGTGGAGCTATTAATCCACAGTTACTACCTAGTTGTTGAAACTGAAATGTAAAAGGTGGTCCAACAAAAGTCATAGTCCATAGTGAATTATCTGTCCATATGTTAATAGCATTTCTACTTCTTACTCCACCAACTATTTGTGTACCATCTGTTAATACATTTTCTCCTGCTGTAGAACTTAATGAAGGAACCCAGTTAGTTAAGTCTTCTTGATTAGACCACTTTACTAACATAGGTTCAAAGGTTCCATTAGGGTCTGCAGTTGTATTAAATTGATTTGCTCCTAAACAAATTAAGTGTCTATCATTAGGAGAAACTATAACAGAGTTTACAGTTGTTGGTGTTGAATTAGTAGCACCAGAAACTAAAGCAGCTCTAGTAGGACTTGTTGATGCATCTGTATCAAAAAGATAAATAGAACTACCTCTTCTATTTGCTACAATATCTTCACCAAAGTTATCTAAACTCCATTGTGTTATCTGACTAGCAAAGTCACTAGCACCTACTGATGTAGGTCTATTCCATGCTCTTCCTCCTGCAACACTTACACCTGCATTATAAGAACCTGCACCATAACCTACATCTGTTACAGCATTATCTACACCACTACCTAATAAATAATGTATTGTTCCACCACCTGTAGATGATTGAGCAGCACTAGATGTAGTAGCTACTGATAAAGCAAATGTATTTGCATTAATAACACTTACAGGATATGTTGTTGTTCCTAATAATATATTACCACCAATAGTAGTAGAACTTGTAAAGAAAACAAAATCACCTGTTGCTCTACCATGTGCTGTTGCTGATACTGTTACTGTATTAGAACTAATAGCACAAGTAAAAGCACTAGCTAATGTAGTACTTGCAGATACAGGAGTAATATCAAATATCTGGTCACCATTATGTTCATATAACATTTGAGAAGTACCAAAAGCTGCTCTCTTAAATTGATTATTATCTGACCATGTAATTAAATCTCTTGCTGCACCATTAAATGTAGCAGATACTTTTGTTTCATAACCACCTATATTTTCTGGTTTACCTGCTCTGAAACGTACCTTATCAACATCATACCATGCACCTTTTTCTGCATACTGTGTTGATTCTCTAAAGATTCCAGGCTTGAAATCCATCTTTACTAATTTAGAACTTGTTGACATTTAAATCCTAATCAAAGTTTTTTAATAATGCTGCGTCTATTGTTGTTGCACTTCTTGTGCTATATACTAATATATCTACATCTGCTGCACCTGTACTTAATGTTGGTGCTGCTCCAGATACAAATTGATAAACAGAGTTATAAGATAATGTTCTACTACCTGTACTATCTTGTATAACATATATCTGTCCTGTTTGTCCTGCTACTGCATTAGTAGGTGCTGCTAGTGTTCTATTACCACCTATAGTAACTAAGAAGTTATTACCTAATGCAAAGTCTACTGCTATACTTGCAGCATCTGTTAATGTTGTTATTGGGTTATATGCTCTAGCAGATGTTCCTACTTTTAATGAACCTGCTTCTACTACAAAGTCTCCACGTACAGTTGTATTAGCTGTTACTGAACTTCTTACATATCTTGCATCAGCTATAGATACATCAGGTACATCTGTTGTTCCTGTTCCTACATCTGCAGAAGCTGCTGTACCAAATCCTTGTCCTTTTGTATTAGTTGCAAAGACACTTGTACCATCACATATAACTAAACCTATTGCACCAAAAGGAACTGTATATCCTGTACCACTTGCTGTTTTAATTTTAACTATATCTGATGCTGTTGTATTTGCAGATACTTTATTATTAATAACATAACCTTTAGATTGAGCAGGTATTATCATTGATATAGTATTATGACTACCACCTACTGAACCTTTTAATTCTATAAAAGCATTACGTGGTACATCACTTGCACCATCTACTGCTGATAATGTTACTGTAGCTGCTGCTCCTAGTTCTACTGTGGTATAACCTGCAATGGCATCATCTACTAAACTTATCATACCATCATTTAATACAGTACCCCAAGTGTTTGGATTATCTCCATCACCTTGTTTTACTAATCTTAGTCTACTTGTATATGTTGATGACATTTATTTCTCCTATTCAAATATAAATTCTTGTTGACCACCTATGAGACCACAAGTGATTTTGTCTATTCCTGTTATCATAATTAACCAATTACCTTTATTCTTATTAGTATATAATTCTATAATACTATTATTAGAAGTTACTGAAAAAGCTGTTCTAGTTAAATCTAATCTATTTTCTAAATCATTAACTGCAAAGTCTCTGTTTGCACATACATAAGTTGTTGTAAGTTTTCTATTTATAAACTCATTACTAAAAGATATACTAGTAATAAAAAATAATATTATTACTAGATACTTCATTAGTCGTTACACTGACAAAGTTTACCAAATAATCTTTTCTTAAACTTTTTATAAAAATCTTTTATTCTATCTAACATACTGCTTAACATCATAATCATCACTCCAGTTATGTATTGGTGCAATAGTTTTTACACTACCATCTTCATTATATTCCCATTCATATAGTTTTTTAAAAGCTGCCATATCACTTGCACCATCTATTGCTGCTTCAATAGTAGCACAGTCTGCTTTAATTTTTCCTACATAGGTTCCTACTGCACTTGGTATAGTTTTACTACTATCATAGATACTACGTTCTACAAGCCAATTAAATTGTTTTATATAATTATTAGCTTTTTGTTTAACTTCTTCTTTAGCTAATGATTTTAAACCTAGTGTAACTGTTTGATTACCTTTGTAATCTTTTATTGCATTACCATCTTTATCTACATCATTAACATCTACTAAAGACTTTTCTGTTATTGTATAAGATGTTGTTACCTTCTTATCAGAAGCACTAAAACTATATGTAGCTTGTGAAGTATATTCAAATCTATCATCTCCTTTAGTACCTGTATCTTCTACAGGATATATTCCTATAGCAGCTTTCTCTGCATCTGTATATTTTGTAAACATATTAGATGGATAACGAACCTCACCTATTACCAAAGATTTTGGTCTTTGATATATTTGTTCTATTTTATTATCCTTTATTAAAGCCCACATATTATTTCACCTCCTAAAAAGTATTGTTATATTTAAATGGCACATCACCCCATGCTCCATAGACCCATTCTTCACTAGCATTAAAATCATTTGATGAAGTTCTGAGCTTAAACCCATTTGAAAGTATGTCTATTGAATAAGCAGAATTACTATATTCTAGTGAATTTGAATCCCACCATAAAATAGTATCTGAAGGATTATAAGTATCTCTACCAGTATCTCTTACTCTCCAACCTCCTGTACTTTCTGTTCTTTTTGTAAATAAAAAACGTGGTCTAAATCCTGTGTAAACAAATGTTCCATCTGCATTTGCATTTCCTTCATAGCTTCCAAACCTACTGTAGCCTTCAACATTATGCCACGCATATGCAACATAATTCTGACTATTTCCATTTACTCTACCTTCAGTACCTAAAGATATAACAGAGGTAGTAGGTTCTGTATCATTCCAAAAAGAACTATCAGTACCTGCAGAAGCAGTACTATTTAAAGCAAGATATTTTGTAGCTCCTAAACTCGTATGATAAACTCCCCAAGTTTGTGAAGAATTTAATCTTTTAGTAAGTATAAAATCTGGTTTAGCTGATAATCCATGTGCAATAGTGGCATTACTTCCTGTTCCTGTATAGGTTATAATACTAAAACCACCTTTTGTGTTTGCAGATAGTTTAGTAGCTGGTATAGAACCAGCAAGTGCAGAACCTAAATTTGAACCATCTATTTTTACAGAACCAGATGTTGGTGTAGCACCTGCTCCTGCTGAATTAGTTGCTGTAGGTGCTCCTCCAGCTTTCCAACACCACGCAACATAAGTATGACTACTAGTCCAATTATATTTATCATTAGTTCCAAGAGTAAAACCATCACTAGTAAAAGATTGTAGACCATCTGAATCTGTTGCTTCTGCTATATCAACATTTGATTCTATTCTTTTTGTAGCACCTCTTACTGTATCAGTAAGTATATTAGGATTAGAAAAACTTACTCTTTGTTTAATCCACACGAGGTCAGGAGCAAAACCAACTCCAGTTACTGCTCTCCCATCTGTTTGATTACCAGTGTAAGGAACTACATTAAAATTCTTAGCAGGATAAGAATCATCAGTTTGTGCAGGGTCTATGTCTGCTGATATGGGTAAGTTAGCTGAACACATGGCTAAAAATCCTGTTGGAGGTGCATACTTAAACACACCAAAACCATTATCATCTGCATTACCTTCTGCTGATATTGCTCCACCAAATGTATCGTCTTGTCCAAAGTTAACTGTATAATCTCTAGTAGGTGCTGCCCAATTTCCTATTGCAGGAAACCAAGTAAGTCCTGCTGTTCTAGCTATTGTTTGTAAACCACCTCCACCAGATGCACTACACATAGGACTAGACCCAGTAGAGGGATTTTGCCCACTTCTCATATCATCAAAACTACCATTTGTAGAGAAATACCATTTATCATTATCAAAATCTGCTGCTATGCCTATAATATCGTTTTGTGATATTGTACCAACATCTGCATAACTATTTCCAACACCACTTGAAGGACTACCTGCTACAATTATCTGATTATAACCACCAGAACCTGCATACATAAAAACCAGTTGTGCTCCTGCTGCTGAAGCAGGGCTATTATATCCTAGTTCTGGTTCTGAGTTTACTTGTTGATTTGCCCAACCTATAGAAGTACCACTTACACCACTACTTACCATTCTAAATTCCCAATACCATTTACCACTTGTTACACCTATAGTTCCAAAAGCTGTATCAGTACATGCAACTGATAAATTACCATTAGATAAAGTACCAATATCTGGTGTTCCTCCACCTTGTGCTGCTAAAGGGTTTAAAGTACAAAAATTTCCACTACTTGCCATATCTATTTAACTCCCAAATGTTGGACTATCAAGAACTTGATGGTCTGCACCCATGTTATTTGCTGTAAAATCATTATTGTTTCCTGAACTATCATTCCCAAGGTCTCCTGAATTTTCAAATTTAAGATGAAAACCATTCGTACCAAATGTAGTTCCACTTGGGTCTTTTGGTATCCACACACCATTCTTACTTTCTGCAAACTGAGTAGGTTCATAAGATTGTCCATCACAATGTATAACCTCTGCCATATAACCATTAAAATATTGGCTAGTAGAACCATAATGTCCTATATTCATAGGATAACCAGAATAATTTATTAACGTATCATAGTTTAAAGTAGAAGCAGTATAATCTGTAACATCAGTTAATTGTGTTCCATTATGATATAATTTAGTTCTATCTGCACTTGATGATTGTGTCATATCTACTCTAAAAACTAAATGCATCCAAGCACTAACATCTCTTTGTAATGCACTATAACCTTTATTAAAATCAAATGAACTACCTGTATATTCATAAGCACGAGTATCTTCAGCATTAGAAAATCTTAGACTAAATTCATTTCCACTACTATATGTACCAAAAATAGTTTGGTCTTCTCCTATTGTAATTTTTTTTATCCAAGCACTAAAAGTAAAAGTTTTTCTATTACCAGTAGAACTAACTGACCTTGATAGATAAGAAGTACTAGCTTTATCAAACCTAGCTGACTGTTCTATTTGATGGTCATAAAAACTAGCACCACCTGCACTTGCTGCTGCTGCTGCAGCTCCCATTAAATTATTTTGAAATATTCCCATTATGCATATGCCTGTGAAATTATCATTTGTATATCTCCACCAACTCCATCACTAGATGCTGATACTACAATATAATCTAATCTATCTACTGCACCATTGTCTGTTGATAAGGTTGGGTCTGTGCCACCAATAAATTTAAAATCTGCGTTATATGCCATTGTACCACTTCCTCCACTCTGTGTCAAGAAAATACTTCCTGTTTGTCCTGTTCTACATCCTGTAGGTTTAGCTAATGTATGTGCTGCTGTAACTGTTGTACTAAAGTTTTGTGCATTACCAAAGTTTAATGATACAGATGTTACACCATTAATAGCTGTTGCACAAACAACTGCTGCTGCACTCTTTGTTAATTGTAATTGTCCTTCTAATGAAGTATTACCTGACACTCTTACAGTTCCTAAGAAACCAGAATTACCTGTTACAGTAGTAGCACCTGTTACTTTAAGTGTACCTACTAACTGTGAGTTACCACTTACACAAACATCTCCATCAAATTCAGCTTTACCACCTACAACTAAAGCACCTTCTAAACTTGTAGCACCACTAACTCTAACTGTACCTAAAAAACCTGCTGCTCCACTTACTGTAGCTGTAGATAATAAATTAACAGCACCACCAACTGATACTGTACCACCTATAGATGCATTACCTGCTACAGTTGCTGTACCACCTACAGCTAAATTACCAACTAATATTGTATTACCTGATACACAAACATCATCATCAAAATCTACTTTGTCACCAAATGTTTTATTAGTAAAAGTTTGTGTTGCTGCTATACCTGCTAATGTATCTGCAACTGCAGGCATTACTAAAGCTATATTACCAGAGAATGCTGAATGTGCAGGTGCTTTTAGTGCAGCATAATGTGCGTTACTTGATTCACAATACATTCTAAGTTCTGATTGTGAACCTGTATTTTTTAAATCAATTATACCACCACCAACACTTACTGTGCCACCTATAATAGCATTGCCAGAAACTGATACATCATCTTTAAAATGTGAATAACCTGTAACACTTAATGTAGAACCTAATTGTACTGCTCCTGCAATAGTTACATGTCCACCTACATTTATATCTCCTGATACAGAAACATCACTTTCAAACTCTGCCTTACCTGTTATATTAGATGTGCCACCTATTGATGTATTACCTACTACATCTAATGTACCACCTACTCCTAGATTTGCTGTCATTGTAGTATTACCTACAATAGTAGCAGTACCACCTATAAATAAATTACCACCTATAGTTGCATTATTAACAGATATATTACCTGTTATAACTGCAGGTACATTTGTTAAGTTAGCACCATCTCCAAAGAAAGCTGAAGCACATACTTTAGAACTTACATGCACATCTCCTTTAACTGTAACATTACCACCTAATGATACATTACCTGCTACATCTAATGTACCACCTATAGCAGTATTACCAGATACAGATACATCATCTTCAAATTCAGCTTTACCTGTTATATTAGATGTACCACCTATAGATACATTACTTGCTACTGTTAATGTACTTGCAAGATTAACTGCTCCACCTACACTTAATGTACTTTTTAAATGTGTAGCACCTTCTATTGTTGCAGTAGAAGATACTTTTAATGTACCACCTATTTGTGCATTTGAAACTGATATATTACCTGAAATAGGTATACCTGTAATGTTTGTACCATCACCATAGAAAGCACTAGCACATACTTTTTCTGCAAAGGTAGCATTACCACCTACACCTAATGTTCCTGTTATTGTTGTATTACCTGCTACTGTTAATGTACTTGCTAAATGAGTAGCTCCTCCTACTGATAATGTTCCACCTATAGAAGTATTACCTGCTACTGTTAATGTACTACCTAAGTTTGTAGCACCTCCAACACTTAATGCACCACCTATAGAAGCAGCACCACTTATTGTTGCAGTAGATTCAAATTTAGTTGCATCACCAAATGTTTTATTTGTTAATGTATCTGTAGTAGATGTTCCTACTAATGTTGCTGCACTTGTAGGTAATGTTATTGTTATATTACCACTAAAAGAACTATGTGGTGGAGCTTGTAAAGCTGCATAGTGAGCATTAGAAGATTCACAATATAGTTTTATGTTAGATTGTGTGCCACCATTTTTAACTTGTATCTCACCACCAGATACCATTATGTTACCACCTATAGTAACATTACCACCTATAGTTGCATTATTAGTAACTATTAAACTAGATACAGATACATCACCACTAAATGTTAATCCTGTAATATTAGAACCATCACCATAGAAAGCAGATGCACAAACTTTATTAGTTACTTGTAAATCTCCTGCTACAGAAGCATTATTAGTAACACCTAAGTTACCTGATACTTCAACAGCACTTGTTGCTATCTTTAAAGCAATACTTGTTCCATCACCTGTTTGTATTTTTCTTAGGGTTCCATCAGCTCCTTCATTACCAGATGTTTCTATTTGTAATAATTTTTTATATGTTGCATTAATTAATTTATTTGTTAAATCACTCATACTGTACCCCATTTTCTATTGTTTGGTTCTGGAATATCATTCCAAGTAATATTAGCTGCTTCCCATCTTATATTTCTACCACCATCATCTGGTCTAGCATTAGGAACTATTGTATCATCTCTTACATCAGCAGACCTATTTTGTGGATGATTTTTTAAATCATAATTACCTTCAAAACATTGAGGACATATTAACATATCATAACTATTTAAACGCATTACTTTTTTATCATAAACAAAAGAACATGTATCACACATTGCTTTTGCTTTTCTAGCTGTCTTAGACATTAAACATATCCTATTTTAGGTTTAAAATAAATACTTGCTCTTTCTTTATCTTCTTCCATTGCTCTTTTAAATGTTTCTTCATAACTTGCTTTTAACATAGCTATTCTTACATCAGTAACACCAGGTCTTTTTTGTGCTAATTGATGTGCAAGTCCATATGTTAAACAAGGTAAAAATCTTTTTGGTATATCTGCATTTTGTTCTGCAGATTTATTTACATCTTGTAATTGTCTTATTGCTTCTATTGTTAATATCTCTGTACTTGAATTAGGTACAGGATATAAAAATACTGTTGGTTTATCTACATTTCTTTTAATAGCAAATTGTGTTGGTCTACCTGTTTGTGATTTATTAGGTAATACATTATACTCTTCAAAAGATATTCTTGTTAGTTGTGTTTCTGTTGCTGCTATACTAGCTTTAACTGTAATAACTAAAGCATCATTTACTGAATCATCTAAATCATAAGAGGTAACACTTGTTGCTACTGTTACTGCTGTAGTAAATGTTGACCATAATAATACACCTCTATTTTGCCAATCATTTAATAATAAATTTATAGACCTTCTAGCTGACTGAGGAGTATGACCAAGTGTTTGTTCTCCACCTATCATTTCAGTAGCTTCTTGAATTACTTCATCTATATCTAGATTAAAATTATATGTTCCTGACCTAGCCATATTTTTTATGTTTTTCCTTTAATTGTTTTTTTGCTGCTTTTGCTAATCTTGATTGTTCACTTTTATTTTGTACTTTAGCTCTTTGTTCTAATACAGTTAGTATTTGTATTTTTCTAGCATAAGGTTTATTAATTCTTTTAACTTTAGCTATTGTTTTTTTTGCATCTTCTACAGTTGCATATTTAATTCTAACTGTATCTTTAGGATTCTCGTCTGTATATAATCTACGACTAGAACCTTTAGGTTTCTTACCTGTTCCTATTCTAGGCTCTTTTTTTGCCATTCTTCTTTTTTCTCTTAATCATTTTTCCAATAGTAGTTGCTTGTCTTTTATGCATTTTAGATGCACCAAGTAATTCTTTTTTAATTTTTTTTAATTTACGTACCATAAATATTTCTCTTTTTTCTTTTTGTAAAATAAATAATGTTTGATTATCCATAACACACCTCCTAATTAAAGTTAGTGCGTTTCTTCAGTTAATACTTACTTCCAACCCTTACGAGTCAAACGAATTATTTTTTCTTAAATGTTTTAACCATTGTAGGCTTACCACCTACTCCTTGTTTTTTTGCTCTCTTTCTTTTTACTGCTGATGTTTTTTGTGACTTTGACATACGTTGTGCTTTTGCTAAAGGTACACACTTAGGATATTTTCTTTTAGTTTTAGTAGTAGATTTTCTACCACATGGTTGATACTTCCCATTTTTCTTTGGTGCTCCTATATCAACCCATTTTTCTTCTACCCATTTACGTAAGCCACCACCAGTTTTTTTCTTAATAGTTTTCTTTTTCTTTTTGCCACCAGGTTTTATTTTGCCAGAGCAAACTGCAGAAGCATACATATTAGCGTAAGCTGATGGATATACATCAAACTTTCTTTTTGCTGCTGCTTTACCTTTTGGACAAAGCTTTGCCATTAGCTACCTCTTCTAGCATTTCTTCTAGCTGTCATACCTGCTTTTAAAGGACCACCTTTAGACATGTATTTAGTTTTTTTCATTGGACCACCTTTAGCCATATACTTAGTTTTTTTTAAAGCTCCACCTTTAGCCATGTATTTAGTTTTTTTCATAGCTCCACCTTTTTTCATGTATTTAGTTTTTTTTCCTGCCATTTGTTTTCTCCTGATATAAATTATTAAATGTTATTTCTGGGTCAGTATAACTATCATGTATTTCTGCTGAATGAATATATTGACTTGGTGCAAAATCTGGAGCACCTTCACCAGTTACCCATAAAGCAGGATTAGTTACCCTAACTCTATTGTTAGGTAATGCCACGATATTACCTGTCCATTTACCTGCATCTATAAGCTGCAGTACGTGACTTTGTTTATGTTGTGCAGGGTCATCACTAATATAACTATCAGTATAATCAACTGTAAACATATATCTTCCTTTATAAAACTCACCACCTATTTTACACATCCAAGGACTTGAGCTTACTCTATCCATTACTATTATGGAATGTCCTCTTGAGGAGCAATCCCAAGGTTGTGCTAAATGTGTATCCATTCTTTCTGGCATCTCTTCTAAAACTTCGTCTGCCACTAAACTTGTTATTGGCATCCTTGCCCACATTGCACCCCCATGTATATTTTCTTCTTCATCTATACCAGTAAACACTACTTGAAAACTTAAACATCTATCTGGTATTGTATTGACTGCTATCGCTAGTCCATGCAAATATTCGCCATGATAATCTAAATGATTGTTTGTAAATTCTTTACGTACCCAACATTTAAAATGAGGAATATTACTTATTAAATATGACAGTTAGCACCTCCATCTTTTTCTTGCTTGTCTTAATCTTGAATTAGGATTCTTAGCTGCTTTAGGAAACTTCTTCATTTGTCCTGCAGACCTAGCACAATAACTTTTTCTTCTTGAAGCTCTTTTACCTGTAGGTTTCTTTTCAGTTACTGCTGTTTTTAATTTACTACCAGGATTATTTCTTCTATATTTTGCTACACCTTTCGCAGTCATGCCTGCACCTTTTTTAGTAGGTCGTTTATCACCACTACTAATAGACATGCCTTTCATTCCTGTACCTTTTTTTCTAGCCATTATTTGTATATTCTCTAGACTCTTCTTTTACTTGAGATTCTATAGTACCTTCTACTTGAGGTCCTTTTCTAGCTTTACCATAACCTTGTCCAGTTGGATGAGCACTTGTTACTTTACCAACAGATTGATTAATAGTTCTTGCATTTGCTCCTACTATTAATGTTGAAGTCTTTATTTGCATTATTTTCTCCTTTTAATTTTAGATATTTGTCCACCATATTGAGCAGCAACAAACTTATCACCTTGTTTTTTTAAAACTCCTCTAGCAACTAGAACATCTTTTTGTGTTACTTTATTGTCACCAGTCATATCTTGAAGTTTTCCTCCTTTAGCTTTTTCAATTTGTTTATTTATTTTAGTTCTATTAATCATTAATTAGCTCCTTGTATTACTGGATTAGGTCCTCCTGCAGGACTTGCTGCTACTTGCATATCATCTTGTCTCATTCTTCTAGATTGATTACGTAAAGCATCTATAGAATTTTTATATTTATTTTCCCAATTAGGTAATACATTAAAATCTTTTATAAAATAATTTGCTTCTATCATACATGCAGCAAATAATGCATTATAACAAAATTCACTAAAGTAATTAGAAGTAGTAACACTTGTACCTGTAGCACTAGCTAATGCTAAAGGTCTACGTGTGTATTGTATTTCACCTGATACTGCAGATGCAGGTGTTGGTACAATATAAATTTGTGTATTTGTTTTTCTTGAATAATATCTAGGTGTTCCTGTTGATGCACTAGCAAATGGAAAATAATCTATTGCATACTCATAGGTTCTTTGTAATAAATTTACTTTTGAATTAGCAGGAATTGCTGTTGTTGAAACACTTGTTGTATAGTTTACATTACGTACCACTAAAGCATCAGCAGGTAAACTAACTACTGGGTCAGAAGCTGTAAATGAAAAAGTAGAATAATTATCTAGACCTGGGTCATCCAGTTCTTTAATTAATCTACCTTCAGCTTTTTCAATAAAGTATGATACGTGTTCTTCAAACTCTGTTGAATCATTTTCTATTGTATTTATTATATCAGTCTTTAAAAAAGAATAGGATGGCATTTAGTTATCCTGTTATTAAAGTTACACTACCTGCATCTGGTGTAGAAATAGTAACTGTTGCACTACAAAGTACACCCATTTCTCCAAAGTACATATCTGATTCTGCACTTGCAGGAACTTCATAAGTTATTACTGCTCCTGTTTTATCTCCAATAGCAATTACTCCTGCTACAGTAGAATAGGAATGAACTCCTAATATTCTAGTTCTTCCTGTGGTGCCAATGATAACTCCATCACCACCTCTTTTATTAACTGTTCTTATATTTGTAGCCATGTTGTTTCCTTAAATTAGGAAGGGTACGTTAATACCCTCCCTAGTTATTAATGGTTAAGCACCTTGATTACCAAACCAACTTCTCCAATCAGAGACACCAAAAGAATATCTTTCTCTTGCCTTGAATCGTAAGTTGCCAGTATCAAAATCAGGCTCCATCTTGGTTTGTAAAGGTGTTCTATTGAACATCTTTGAACCATTAGGAACATCAGTTTTTATAAACCAAGCATTAACATCTGTAAATCTTCTGTTAGTCATATATCCACTTGGAAATACTCCTAAGTTCTTTACAGAGTTAAGGTCATTGTCTGCACTACCAACAATACCTGGTGTATTTAATAATACATCAGCAGTAAACATTAAGTCTACTGGTACGTGTAAAGATACAGCAGAAGAACCAATTAAGATACCTCTGTCATCTTTAAACTTTTGTATTGCAATAATAGCAGATTCTAATGTACCTTCAGCAATCGCTGCTGCAGTACTTGTATTACTTTGGTTTCCATCACCAATAGTTGGATGGGCAGCATTAAATAAACTTACGCCATCTCCTTGTGCTGTAGTAAAACCTTCGTTATAAAGTTTAGCAGCTTTTACTTGCTTAGTATTAGCCATAGCTCTTGCTAATCCTCTTGCTCTTAATTTTGCAAAAGTATCATAAAGGTTATCTTCCATTGCTTCTTCAGTAATTGCAAATGCTAAAGCTATAGTCTCGTTTGTATATCGAGATGTATAACTCTCACCTGCATCATCATAAACAACAGCAGCTCCTTCATTTTTTGTTGGAGCAGTACCAAATCCTGTAAAGAGGACTTCCTCTTCAAAAGACCTATCTGAATTTTCTATTTCATATAGTGGTTCATGCTCATTATTAACTTCTCCATACTCAATCCCAAATACTGCGTTCAATCCAGGAAGGAGTTCTTTGCTTATCGCAGCTCTATTTATAGCCATGTGTTATTCTCCTTTATTAACCTGTTATAGTTGCTGTTATGAAATTATCCATATGGTTAGCAATACGTACTTCATACCAAGGATAAGCATCTGTCACACCTGCTGATGTTCCAATACCTGTATCCCAAGGTGCTCTACGTATAACTCTTAAGTTTCCTGTTGATAGTATAGGACCAGATGCATCTAAAACATAACCACTTTGTCCTGTTTTATGACTTCCTGTTCCTGCAATATAAACTCCATTATATACACCAACACCAAAACCTGCAGCAGCAGTTACTGTTGCGTCTGCTTGGATAAAAAATGTTTGAGCAGGGTCACTTGCAATATGAATTTTTACATCAGTTGCTGTAACTCCACCTGTAATACTTCTAGCGAACTTCTGTTCTCCACTAGCATTTACAAAACTACATCCTTGAAAAACACCTGCAGACTTTATAGATACTCCTGCAGCACAAGGTTTAATTGTACCTGCAGTTTCTATTGCTATAGGGTCTCCTGTAAAAATATCTGAAGGCACTAATGCTGAAGCCACTAAAGGGCTTGCGTTGTTCAAATCAATAGTTCGTACACCAGTAGAGTTAGAACCATCACCATTTTTCTTAGCTATTTGTAACCCTCTAGGGGCATTTACACTCGCCATAGTTCATTCTCCTTTGATTGTTATTAAAATAGCAACAAAAAGTTTTTACTTTTGAAAAGTAGGTTGTCTACCTTTTGTTACTGTCGTTTTACTTGAATTAGAAATGGGCATACTAGAATTATTTCCTCTCATTAATTGACTGTTAACAGCTTCCATTAATTGGTCAGACTTATTTCTGTAAAACTCACCTCTACTTTGGAATAACTTGGTAGGTATTTTACCTAACGCAATGTCGCCACGAGTGACTGCTCCAGAGTATCTTCCCTCCATCTTCACGAGTGATGTTTGTTCTAACTCAGGTACTTCTTTAATATCAACAAATTGCCAACCTTCTTGCATTTTTTTACCAATATATTTAAAATCGTCTTGACCTTTAAGAGTTATTCTTAACCATCCAAGAGTCATTCCTTCGCTATTGAAACGATTTACTATTGCATCAGGTATATGTAAGCTATCTTGTTCTTCAAACTGATAACTCATTTCTTCGTTAGTATTATTTTCTCTAAGTTCTGAACTACGTGTATTGATTCGTGTTTTCATTATTTACCTCCACGTTGCATATTTATTGTTGTATACTCACCATCAGCACTATTTGCTTTTAGTTTTTCTTGAGCATATTGTTCAAGGGGTATATTCCATTTGTTAGCTAATCTTACATCTTCTTTTGAAAGTTTAACTTTTTTATTGGAACTAGGAGTGCTACGTGTACCTCCTGCAACCACTTGAGCAGGTGACGTTTCCTGCTTACGAACTTCTTCAACCTCTTCAGTTTTATACTTATGAGGAAAAGCTTCTTTTAATCTAATATCTACTTCTGAATAATAATCATCATCAGTAGGATTAAAACCTTCTTCTTTTAAATCTGCATCTATTGCTAGAGCAGCAGCAGTTCTAACCTTATCTTTACCAAACCAATCATTTTTTTCTGCCCAACTTTGTGCCTTTGGGTCAGGAGTTGGTTGTTGTTGATATTGAGGTTGTTGTACTTGTTGTTGTGTTTGTTTAACCTCTGGTTCTTTAAACTGCATCTTTGTTGCACTAACTGATTTTAAATCATTTTGTGCATCATTAAGAAACTCTTGAGCCTTTAATATTTTAGAAGTATCCCCTTCTTCGTGAGCTGCTTGATAAGCACCTCTGGCTAATTCTAATTTATCTTCTAATTGTTTTTCAGTTGCATCTAAATTTAATTTACTTAATTTAGTAAATTCAGTATTTTGATTTTTAACTTTATAACTTAATTCTTCATTTTTACGAATTAAAGCATTAATTTGTTCTTCTCTTTCTTTTCTTTGTTTAATTAATTGCCTTATTCTTTTTTCTGCACCTTTAGTTTCAATACCTTCAAGTTCTTTTGGCTCTTCTTTTTTAACTTCAGGTTCTACTTTTTTAGGTTCTTCTTTTTCTACTTCAAATTCTACTTTTTCTTTTTCTGGTTCTTCTGTTTTAACTTCGTTCCAAGATTCTTCTTGCATTGTTTATTCCTTTTCGTTGCTAACGAGACATACGAGTTACGTTATACTTATTATTATACTATATTATTTTAAAGTATGCAAGTATTATTACACACTATGTTTAGATAAATTAAAGGTAGGGTCTAAAGTCTTAGGACTTTCTACCTTCATTATCACTTGGTCATCAAATAATAGTATATATTTTAAACTTTTATACTTTATCTTTTGACCTGCATGTTTACCATAACATACATAATCACCTACTTTACACCATGCTCCTTTAGGAAATTTATCTTTATCATTATAAGCTAAGTCTCCTAAAGCTACAACTTCTCCTACTGTTGTAAGATAAGCCATATCTTCTTTAGTTGAGTTAGGTAATAAAATACCACCTTTAGTTTTTTCTTTTATAGATACAGGTCTTATCAGAACATGATAACCTGGTAGTTCTGGTAAAACATCTGGATTAGCTTTATCTTCCTCAGAAATCCACATATCATTCTTAATAGATTTTGCTAAACTTACTTGTTGCATTATTCTTCTTCTCCTTCATACATTTTTTTTGTTATAGTTTTGATAACCTCGATAGACCATTCAATTCCTTGTATACGACCTACGAGTTGTTTATAATTAGCAAAGTTATCTGCTTGTCCATTTGCTAAATTAATTCTTAATAAGTTAAGCTCCTCGTCATATTTACGAAGAGCTTCATTAGATACTTCCATTATAGTTCAGCACACGCATAGCAATTAATTTCTAAGCCTACACTAATTTCTTTTATAATTGGTTGTTTCCACATATACTACTCCTTAATTAATTATCACTGGTCTGCAAAAGCAGGGGCAGTTGCTCCTGTTACATTACCAAATACTTGGTAGTTTGTACTATCTAAACCTAAAAAAGTTACTTCAAAAGCTCCAGGTACATTTAATTGTAAACTACTATTTGAACTTCCATTAGGATATACAACAACATTATCAGCATTTGTATCTAAATGTGTAATATTACCTTTATAGAAATTTGTATTACCTGGTGTTATAAATATTGCATCAGTTCCATCAGCAGCAACTCCACCATAAACAAATCTATAAGCTACACCTGCTTCTGGTGCAGGAAGTGTATAAGTATTATCTTGTCCACCATCTGGAACAATATTTACTCTACCACCATGAGTTGTATTTACAATAGTAATATCACCATCTGCTAATACTACTGGTGTAGCAACTTCACCTTTATTACCAAACGTAATATTTTCTGTTATTGCTCCTGTACTTGAATCTTTTGTAACACCAATAAAGCCATTCTCAGCTCTGACTGGTCCATTAAAAGTTGTATTCGCCATAATTTATTCTCCTTTATAAAATTATATCTATCGTCTTGGCTTGTCTGCTAGGGCAGTCGATAGACAATTAAAATCCCTAGTTATTCTTTTTCTTGTAATTGAACTAGATTAATATTTTCTTCATGTTTTATTAAATCAGTTAATATTTCAACTAGCTTTAAACTTCTTTCTTTATCATCTTTAATATTTAATTCTTCTAATTTTGATAGTGATTGAGCTTTAATTTTTTCATAATCAACTTCAGTCTTTTGGTCTGCAATAGCAGCTTTTGTCATAGCATCTATAGCTTTCATACTTTCTTTACTTGCTCTATCTAAATCACTTTTTTCTTTTTTCATCATAGCAGCTTGTCCTGCTTTAGCTGAGTCTGTCATTAGTTTAGCTTCTTTTAATTCTAACTCTTGAGCATCTAATGCAGATTCTGCAGAAAATTTAGCTGATTGTATTTTTAATTTTTCTTTTTCTAATTCTACTTTAGCTTGTTCTAATGCAACAAGTTGTTGTTCAGGTGATTGAGCTTGACCCATAGCTTGATTAGCATTTAATACTTGTTGTGCTGCTTGTGCCATTGCCATTTCTGCAACACTAGGATTCTGCATTGCTTCAGGTGGTAGTTGTTCCATAGCTAATCTTGTCATACCATTAACTTGTTCTTGATATTTCATAACTGAATGTTCTTGTATATTAGATTCTAATATTGGTTTAATTCTAGCCATAATAGGATTAGCACCATTTTGTGGGTCTTGTAAATAAGCCATCTTAGATTGAATATGAGCATCATGGTTCTGACCTTCAAATGCTTTTATTGGAATACCTTTTGTTGCTGCCATAATATCTGATACTGGGTCCATCTGTTGTGGTTCTTGTTTGGGTGGAAGTATCTCTTCTATATTAGGTAAGTTAGCAGCAGTTAATATTGTTCTATTTAATGCTTCTATATTAAACATACCAGGAGGTGATTGTTGTGCCATTTGGAGAGCCATTTGGCTAATCATCATTCTGTGTGCATTAGAAGGAATGTTAGGGTCGCTGACAGGGATTACATCAACCCTTCCATCAAAGTCCTGTTTAAATACACTCTGTTCAGCAAAAGGAACTTCATAAGGATACTCTGAAGGTAAATACTCATAATCTATACGTGCAAGAATTTTAAACTCTTCCCTTTGGGATTTGTGTAATCTCTTATGTATAGCTGAAAAGAATTTACTTGAAGCTTCTAATAAAGCCATAGTAGTACCAACAGGTCCATAAGATGCTGCATCAGAAACAATTTGTTCTGTGCTATCAGCAAATTTTTGACCTGTTGCTGTTATGAAACTTAACATCTGAAATAAAGTAGAGGAAGGCTCTTTATAGGGGAGAGGGATAATTGCCTTGCTTAAATCTACTCCAGTTGCTTCTATTTCTTTAAATTCACCAGGACTTATTGGTTCATTATCGCCAACAAGTCGTACACCTTTTGCTTTGAATCCTCCTGGTAAGTTTGCAAATTGACCTGCGTCTACTAGACTTCTCATAGCTGCTGTTGCAGTCATAGTAAGATTGCCTAAGAAGTGCATCAAGCCAAACCCATAAAATCCAAATCCAGGAACAAATCTGTAGTGGACAAAATGGGAAATCTTTTGTTGTTGTTTATCTTCTTTTTTATAATTTCTTCTAATACTTAAAACAGTTCTAGATTGCTCTTCCACAGTAACAATGTAGGGAAGAGCATAGTCTTTCTCTATTTCAAGATAACAATGCTGTTCTAATAATGTATATTGTGGGTCACTACTTTCTGTAGGAGATAATCCTAATATTGTATCCATCTTTTCTGAGAAAGATGTAGGACTAGGATTAGTAGCTTCAGGTAATTCTACATCATCATAGATACCTGTACGCATATCTCTAGCTAAGTCTACAGGACTTCTATAAATAACATGTGTATATCTATCTGCTTTACGTAAGTTAGAAGCATAGTATGAAACATAAAATTGGTCTATAGGAACAAATTCAGATACTGGTCTTTTTAAGTTAGCATCATAATATACTTTTTTAAATGCTGAACCTATAAGAGGTAAATGAAATAACATTCTTTCAAACTCATCAAAGTATTCTGGCATTTGCTCAGTTACTTGATAGTTCATAAAATCTTTTACTCTATTAGATTGTAATTCTTTTTCAGGAGTTACCTTTCCTAATATTTGTGTTTTGATAGGACCATTACTTGGAAACATTTCCTGTATGGCTTTTGATTGAAACTTAACTGCTGATTCTATTAACATAGGATGAACAGCAGTACATGCACCTTCAAAAGGTTCACTTGCATCTTCTATCTTTAATCCTAATAAATCAAATCCTCTTTCAAACATTGACTCCCATTCAGCTCTGGAATCTTTGTCTGCTGTATAATTATTTACTGTATCTTCTGCAATTTGTATTAACGACTCTTCATCTAAGGTATCAGCTAAGTTACCATACCACTCTTGCGTTTCACTTTCAGGTTCCATCTCTATAGTGGTCTGAGTAAAGTCTACAGTAACTCCCCCATCTTCGTCTGGTTCGAAAGTAGGTGAGTCTGTTATCTCTTCAATTTGTTCTGGAAGTTGTACTACATTTGATATTGTTTCTTCTATTCTATCAAATGGATTTCTTTCTGTTGCCATTATATTGCCCTCTGTGTATTATAATTATTACTACGCATTACCATTCCCCCTTGTTTTTTTACTTCTAATATTTCATCTACTTGATTTGGATACAACAACATTAAACTATCGTTTGCATCTGATGTACCTTTTTCAAATTTATTATTATAAACAAAAGAATCAAAATTATGTTTATTTCCTAATTCTCTTAATTTTTGTAACCAATAAACTTTACCTTCATTTGAACTCCAAAAATCAACTTCAGATGCATCATATTTATTTTTATAATTTCTTGTTGCAGATACTCTGTATTGTTCAGCTTCATCAATAGCTTTTTTAAAATCTTCTTTAATTGCTTTATTTGTTTTTACTCCATCAAAAGCTTTATTCCAATAAGAAGGTATTCGAAAAGCTGAAAGGTCATTAATTTCTAAAGCTTTAGTATCTTTATTTATATTTAAAGGTAATGTTTTATAAACATTTTTTTTACCTTTATAGTTTCTAGTAGCTTTAATATTATCTGTAATCTTAGAGTCTAAAGCTACATGTACTCCTATGTCTGCATCTACACTTCTTCTTCCTGTAGGATTTAAACCCTTTTCTTTTATTAAAGAAATATTTTCTTCTGGAGTAGCATGATAACCTTTTAATTTATCATCAAGAAATTTACTAACTTTTTGTCCACCCTTTTTAATATATTGAGAACCTGGAACAAGAATACCTGCTAAACCTCCTATTATTTGAGGAACACCTAATATATCTCCTTGCATAATTTTAGCAGAACCTGTTTGTGCTTCTTTTATATCAGAAGCAGGAGATATTACTTCTCCAAGCATAGGAGCTACTTTACGCAATAAATTTAAATATTCATCCATTGCATAATTAGATGAATCTTCTTCCTCCTCTTCTTCTGGAGAAACTATTTCTTCATCTAAAATAAGTTCATTTATTTCTGATTGTTTCATAATCCCCTGTTAATTCTTTTATTATAACACTAAGTTCTCCAGTATGCAACCTTTTTCTTTTTAGGTGGGTCGTCCCAATCTGGGTCTTCAGGATGCTCAAGGTGCCATGACTCTTTCATGTAATGTATTGCCATTGTCATTGCATCAACTTGGTCATCATGTGCTGCATGTGGAAAACGTAGTAACTCTTCTAATAAGTCTTCTGACCATTTTTTATTATCTGGTATCCATACTCTACCTGCTTCCATCATAGGAGTTGCAGAATAAACTCTAGCTACTTTATCTCTATCTGGTAGATATTCTAAAACAGGTAGTCCTGCTCTACGCATATCTTGTATTAATGATTGTCCTGATGCTTTCTTTTCTACCATGCATACATCAGGTTTATGTTCGTGATATAATTTTTGAGCTAATCGTCTTAACTCTGGATATTCAAATCTACCTTTTATGTTTCCTAATAGTATTAATTGTGATACATAGTTTTCATAACCATCTTCATTTTCTTCATAGCTATGAAATATTCCCCATGTTTGTATTACACTAAAGTCTGCAGTTCTTGATGTGGAGAACGCAGTATCATATGTTTGTATTATAAATTCACAAGGTGGTGGTGCATCATCTTCCCAAAACTGTACCCACTTCTTTTTTATTATTCCTCCTTCATCAGGAGTTGGGTCCTGCATATACAAGGAGTTCCAATATCTTGCACCATTAGAAGCTTTAATCTCTGCTTCATCTACTTTTAAAACATCATCAGGCTTCCATTCTGGAAAATAACTACCACCTACTGGTAATTGTAATAATTTTGATGAGTCTTCATCTAACCAGGCAGGTATACGCACAACTTCCCAAGGAGTTACAGCATAATCACCTACATTCTCTTGTTGTTTTAGTAACCATCCACATAAATCATCATAATGGTACCTAGTATTTATGATTAAGATAGAACCATTGGGCATAATACGTGTTCTTAGTCCTGATGGGTACCATTCTTTAACATATCTTCTACCTGCTTCAGAGAAGGAGTCCTCTTCAGACATCACATCATCTAATATAGCTATGTGTGCACCTCGACCTGCTATCTGACTTCTAACACCTGCTGCGTAGTACGTGCCATTCTGTGTTGTTTTCCATTTACCTGCAGCTCTAACGTCACTTCTTAGCTGAACACCTTTGAATATGTCTTGAAATGTTTCATCATTAACAATATCTCTAACACTTCTACCAAAATCAGAACTTAATTGGTCACTATGAGACACAGTTAGTATTTCATGCTCTGGGTTTCTACCAATATACCAGGCAGGAAACAGTTTAGAACAGATAACACTCTTAGAAGAACGTGGTGGTAGGAATACCATGAGCCTTTTTATCTTTCCAGACTCTAGTTGTTGTAGTTTTTCACTTATTACTTCTATGTGTCTTCCCATTTTCCAATCAGAAACAAGTGTTGGAGCCATCAAACAAACAAAATCTAAGAAACTATCTTTAGAATAAGTGGTGTGAACTTTATTGAGAGTACTATATAGATTAAAATAGTTATTTATAGATTCTAAATCTACATTATTTTCAGTTATATTCATTGTATGTTATTATATTACTTATAAGAAAACAAAAAAAGAAACAAAGATAAACAAATGTACTTTATGTTTCTAATATCTTTATATATTATATATAATTATACACTACTCCCCCACTTGTGTCAAGTATTATTTTGTTTATATACCTGTTTTTTGGTAAATATATGGCACCCCCCTATCTAGTATATATGCATGTGTGTGTTTTTTTTCTGTGGGGTCTAGTATATACTGTATAGGTCTAGAGAAAACAACATAAAGGATACCTTATAACTCCCTAATTGAGAATTATTATCAATGAGAATGCGAAGCATTGAGAATTAATGTATCAGTTTATAAGGCTAGATAGTAAAGCACCTTACTTAATACATGGCACTCTATGGGCTTTATATTTGATTTAATAGCTATATTATTTATATATCTTTATATTACGCAAGGTTGCGTAAAATTTAAATATTAATAAAATTAATACTTGTATTAACTGAAAATTAGTATAATCTTAATAATGCTAGATACTTTTAGTATTTAGTAAGTTTTAAAAGATACTTTAAGTATTTAGATTTTTAAACTTTTATAAGGAAAAATAAAATGACTAAAAATATAAATAAAAAAACTGAAGTAATAACATTTAATAATAACAATGTTAAAGATTCTTTTATTACTATGTTTAATAATGAAACAGAATTTGAAAATTTATTTAATTCAAATATTATGAGCAATTATGCTGTTATCATTATTGAACAAATTGACCAAAATATAACAGTTAATGAGCAAGGTATTAAATTAAAGAATAAATCTTATTTAAAAGATTGTTTATTAGCATTAGCAAGTGATAACCATTTACTCGCTAGTTATGATAGCAAAGTTAAAAAGCATTTGAATAAATCTAAAATAGATAGATACACTAGATTTATTAACAATCCAAACTTTTTAACTGATTTAATGAAGTTTTCTAAAGATAAAGAAATTACATTAAAATTAATTGCTAGTTATTTTAAAGAGAAGAAACTTACTTCTCAAAATGAAATAACAAAGTCAATAAATGCTAATGGTCAATTTTCAGATAAAAGCAAAGCACCAAGTGGCAATGTAAATCAATCTGAAAATAATAGTAATAAAAGCGATACTTCAGAAAGTATTGAAGAATCTAGCAAAGATAAAAAAGATAAATTTGCTAGTGCTTTGGATAATTATTTAAATTGGGATAATGAAACTAAATTAATGGTAGAATTATTTGCTCAATCATTTAGAAATGATTTACAAACCAATAATAAAAATTTTGAAAGCACTAATAAATTTTTAAAGAGTAAAAATATTAAAGGTGTTAAACTGCCTAAAAGTGCTTAATATAAAAACTCCCTATAATCCCTATGTATTAATTTACATAGGGATTTTTTTGTGTCAAAATTCCAACACTACCCCTCCCCTACCCTACCTATATATTTTTTTATTATTTATTTTTATTTATTTTTTTATATGAAGTGAACACGACCATGACGTGAACACGATTAAATATTACGCAAGGTTGCGTAAAATAGTATGAAGTGAACACAATATATAGATAAAAATTAATGCTTGACACAACCTGTAGATTTGATATGATGGTATCATAATAAGGAGAACGACTATGAAACATAGAATAACATTACAAGATTACGCAAGGTTGCGTAAAATTAATGAACAACCAAGACGAGGATTTTCAGATTTACAAAGAGAAGTAAAAAGTAAATTAGGAATGAACCAAGCATCTACTATATGGGATACTATGAAGTATATGAAGAACAAACCAAATAACAAAGTGTTACCAATGAGAAAACAATTTTATGTTAGGGAGGTATAAATGTGTAGCTTAATGGATTACAAAGTAGAAAAAGATGAAGTGAACACAGACAAAAAAGAATATGTTGAAGAAACATTGCTAGAAGAAAGTCCACTAACACAGACTGATGAAGATGATGTAGTAAGAGAATATACAAATGGTTAGACTATGTGATTGTTGCAGTAGCAATGCTCTTATATACCAATGGGATAAGTGGCTATGCCACAAACATTGGAGACAAGAGAGAGATAGACAAGAAGAAAAAGAACAACAATATCAACAACTTATAAAGGAGGTACAAAATGTCTAACAATATTTGTTTAGAAGGACTTACTGCTTTTGCTTGGATATTAGATAGAAATAAATGTGATAATGTTCAAGATGGATTAGAAACATTTATGAGAATACCTAATGGAGTAAAGCAACAATGTAAGAATCAAGTAAAGAAAACACGACACAAAAATATTAATAACTTTATAAAATTTTGTATTACAAATAAAAGAGAAACTAATGAGTAATAAAATACTATTAAAATCACACAATGATTTACAGAATATGTATAGAAAAGTAATCAATCTTATTGAAGATAAAAAAGAAAGAGAAATTATACATTGTTTATTTCAAGACTTATCAGATAAACTTTTAGATAATACAAATAATTCTTACCCAATTGATGAAGAGGATTATCATTTAAGAAAATTATATGGCAATCACATTGATAAAGAATTTGAAGATAAATATAAATGAAAGGGAGAAAATAATGTTTGACACAACTAAAGATTTGCGTAGAGTAATAATAGATACACAAAAAAAGGAGAAACTAGTGAACAATTATAACTATAAACGACAACACAATGGTGGAGATATACAATGGTGGCAGATACTATGTGGTCTAATATGTTTAGCACTCATTAGTGTATTAGGAATATGGGGAATATTAATAATCAATGGAGTATGCTATGCCTAGTGGATATATATTCTACGAAGACAATGACAAAGTAGGAATTATTACATTCAATTCTAACAATGTTAAGACAGGTGACATGCCACAGACTTGGATACTTGTTAAAGATATTAACCCTATTGAAGCAGTCAACACAGGTGCAGACAAGCTTATCTGTGGCGATTGTAAACACAGAGGTGCAGTTGTATCAGTAGATGAGAAGAGAGATAAAAAGTCTTACTCTGTTCGTAATGGATTGAAGACAATCAACAAGCAGAGAAAGTGTTATGTAAAATTATTCCAAGCACCTTATAGTGTGTGGAAGTCTTATAAGAAAGGTAACTATGAAAAGATTAGTTTACAAAAACTATCCAAGTTACTTGCATTTAGATTTGTAAGAGTGGGTAGCTATGGCGACCCTGCAGTTATACCTAGTGAAGTGTGGGATAAGATGTTGAGTAGAACACTAGGAAACACAGGGTACACACACCAATGGCAGAGGTGTGATGATAATAATTCTAGATTCAACATGGCAAGTGTTGATTCATTAGAGGAGAAACGACAGGCAAACAAGCTAGGATATAGAACATTTAGGACTAGACTAGCAAGTGAACCTATCGAATCAGACGAGGTAGTATGTTTGTCTGATAAAGTAGCAAGAGAAGGCAAGAAGCTAGTATCTTGTGCAGACTGTATGATGTGTAGTGGTAACAACAGTAAAGTAAAAAAGAACATTGCAATCATAATTCATTAACCATAATAAGGAGAGAACAATGCCTACAAGAATTAATTTAAAAGTATTTAGCGACAAAGATGTGAGAGTATCTTGTGAGAGAACCACACACAGATATGGAGATGATAAGTATCATTTTAACACAGGCTATGTTAATGCTATACTTAAAAATGGTAGAGATACCAATGGTAAATTTGCTAAACCACAGGTGAAATAATGGGTGAAGTGATAAGAGGTTTCTTTGATAAATTCAAAGATAAAAAGAGTTTGAGTATATTATTCTACAAAGGTTTAACTGAAGTAGGTGGTTGCTCAAATGAAGAAGCTATCAAATATCTAAAGAAATATGGATATGATAGTACAGTCGTTCCTTATAAAAAGTGAAGATTGAGGAGTTATATTTTACGCAATGTTGCGTAATTTATAGCTTCTCAAAATAACAATAACCAAATGGAGAATAACAATGAAGATAACAACATTATTAAAAAGAGTATTATACAACAGAGATAAAGTATTAAACACAACTGCAAGAGAACATGAACTATATGGATATCTAGCACACTATGGCTATGGGTGGTATAAGATGGGAGTAAGTAACAATCCTAGTAGAAGAGAAAAAGAATTACATATACATCACTTTGGTAATGTAAAGATACTAGCTACTGTACCATTAAAAGGTAGTGGAATATTTACATTAGAAAAAGAATCACTAAAGGCATACAAAGATGAGAAGTTAATTGTTAGAGGTGAGTTTGTATACATACCTACAGTAGACCCAGAAGTAGTGGCTCAAAGATATGTAGAGAATGTAAAAACTACAGTCAAGACCTTGAGAAAGAATACATTTAATAGTGTAAGAAAGACCAACAATATCTTGAGAAAGAATGGACATGCACCTATTAAAGCAGAGGTTACTTTATCAGTTAGTAAATAAAGTATTGACACAACACTAATATAGATATATTATTAATTATAACAATGGAGAAACATATGATTAAAAACTTATTTGGAAAATCAAGACCAAAAGAAAATCCTTATGCTATATACAAGCTAGGTGATTGGGAGTGGAGAGTATTAAAAACATATCAAAGAAAAGATAAAGAAGATACTAACCAATACTCTAGGTGGTTTGTTGCAGTTAGAACCCCTATGACTCATGGTGGTTGGGATATGGGAGATACCTATGTTAATGATATTATGGAACATAAACCAGAACTAATACAAGCAACACCTGAATGGAGTAAAACATATGCGTAAATGGACAAGCACAAGTGTAGTAATAAACTCTGCTACTGAAGAAATGGTAAAGTCTGCATTGAAAGATGGTTGGAACTTTGAAGTATTAACAGAGGGAGAACATCTTTGTGAGAACAGTACAGACTTTGATGAGATTATGGAAAACATACATGCAGTAGATGGTATACTTGAAATACATATACATAAAGTAGGAGAGGAATCTGATTGGTGTAATGTTATACTTCATAATGGTGACCCAGACTGTGAGATATCAGACTGTACTGCTGATGGCTACATAGATAAGTGGACTGAAAGAACAGACTTTGGACAGAAACCTTGGAATGATGGATTTAAATAATGAAAAAATATATACACATAAACCAACACAACTATGATGATACAATATATGATAGAGAGTGTGATAATTGTGGTAATATGACAAATGCTTTTGTAGGTTTCTTAAAAAATAATAAAATTTATTGTGAAGATTGTTGTCCAGATAATTATGGAGAAAATTAAATGAAAAAATATATACACATAAACCAACACGTTATTAAATCTAACCACAAGAATAATAAACGAGAACCTGTGATTACTGTGAAGACATACAAGAGTAATGACTATGCTCATGAGGTGCAGATACTAGGTGAGAGTAAGGTTGTGTATAGTCCAGACAAACCTTTGTCTTGTGGTGCAAAGGTCTGGATAGAAACAGATGCAGAAGTAAATATGGTGCAGACGAGAAACACGTACAGGAAACTGCTTAAATAGATTCCTAGTCCCTTCTATCTGGGAATAAACAAAGCCATAACATATACAAGGAGTATACAATGAAGCTACGACAAGAACAAAAACATAAACTTGAGATGATGCTAGACGAAGCAGAAATAATAGTAGATGAGTTACAGAAGGGTACTCTTTCTACAGAAGAAAGAATACAATCTTGGCAGACATTAGAAGCAATATTAAAACTAATGAGGTGGGAGGTTAGAGATGAGTAAAAGATTTAAACAAGTAAAAGTACAACACTTTGCTAGTCTTATACAAGAACTAAAGATAGACGTACTTACACAAGAAGAGTTTGTAAATGCAGTAGAAGAAATATATATGGCTATCTTCAGACACAATACTGATGGAGATTTTGTTGTACCTACTATGCCTAATGAAGAAGGTAATTGGAAGATACATAACAAAGGTCAGACTATTGAACAAGCTATGGAGATAATAAATGAAAGGAAATAATATGACACCACAAGAACATTGGGAGTTACATCAAGGTGTATGGAGTAATCTAGGTTGTGATATGCAAGTATACAAACAAGATTCTGATAGAATAATATATGTTGACAAAAATAGTAAATGGGCTTATAAGTATGAGCATGGAGTTATAGAAAGAAAATTACAAACAAATCCTGATAGGAGGTATAGATGAAATATAAAGAAGTAACAGAAACAGTAACAACATATCCAGAATTAGATGAGGAAGAGAAACAAGCTCTTAGAGATAATCCTAAAACTTGGAGAGTGTTTGTTACAAAAATAATTGTTGAAGAGTTTGTTATTGATTCAGATACAAAAGAAGATGCTGAACATTATGCTATGCAAAAAGCAGAGAACTCTTCAGACCCAGATGGTTCAGAGATAGAAACTATAACTGTTGACTATGCTGAACTTGATAGAAAAACATATCAAGATGATGAAAGAGAATTTTTATTAGAAGAGGTATTATAATGTCACATAGTGGTAACGATATATTAAAAGAACAAGCCTTTGATGAAGTAGTAGACCAATACATAGAGAAAGGATATACAGAAGAACAAGCAATAGCTTTAGCTAATAAATTTAAAGAAGACAACCCAGACTTTTGGGTTAAAGAAGAACCATATAACTATAACGCACAATGGAGGTCATAACATGAGTAAAGAAAAACTATTAAAAGAAAAGTTAATTAAATTAGATAATGAATTTGAATGTAGTATTGCTTCAGGTACACATAGAGAACCTGATGTAATAGCTGATGATGCTTTTAGTGTTATTAGTGAGTTAATTAAAGATGAAACTATTACAGATATTAAATGTGAAGAAGATGCTCACGATTATGTAGACTTTATGAAGGATAGATTCTAATGCCAACAAAAAAAATTAAAAAGAAACCTAAAATTACTTGGGGTTGGATATATGGAGATGAGTGTCCAGAGCTATGGGAACACTTTGGCTTTCCATATCCAGACCCAGATGATAGAATGAAAATTAAGTTTGTTAAATATGAATCAAAGGAGAAAACTAATGGCTAAGTATACATTGTATGCAAAGAAAGTGTATTACTATCGTAAAGATATTAATGCTCAAGATAGTAAGAGTGCAGAGAAAAGAGGTGCTGACTATGAAGCAGATGACAATGCAGAAAGATTGTTTGAACCTTCAGGTGAGGAGTTTTATATAACAAGTATAGAGGAGAATGAAGATGAGTGATAATTTTTTTGAAGGTGCAGTAAACTCAGACATAACTGATAAGCTAGAAAAGTATGAAGAACTATGTGAAGCATTAGTAGGTATAGATGCTACTGAAAGATATGCTCACGAAGATATAGTTTCATATATCTATAACTTAAAAAAGATAGAGGAGAAATTTTATGACAACAAAAACTAAACCAACAATAGATGTAGTAACATTAAACTTAGTTAATGCACTAAAGCAGATGGATGATAAACTCAATGAAGGTTCTTGGGAGTATATAAATCTAGGAGATGTATTAAGATTTCAAGATACTTTTAATGAAGCTATTAGGCACTATGACCTAAAGAAAGAAGGTGGTATACACGACTATGGAGCAGACAAAGGTAAGTACCAACAGTTTTGGCATAGTGATTATGTATGTCATACAGACCCAAAAGCATTTGACCCAAGCAAAGTAGAGGAGGAAGATGATGAGTAACATAACAAAAAAAGATATGGAAGAGTTTTTAAAAAGAAGTAAAGGAACAACACTTACAGCTTTGTTTGTAGATGATGATAAAAACTTTTATTATAATTTAGCAGTTAAACTATTATGTGACATTGCTAATAAAAGTTATAGCTTAGATTCATTTACAGATGATGTTTTATATATGATAAATAATCCAGATATGAAGGTGAAAGATGAGTAAATATAAATATAGATTAGAAGAATGGTCAGAAGATACGCGAAGTTATACTATAGAATGTGACATAAAACTTTCAAAAGATGAAGTAGACTTTGCAATTTCTGAAGCAGATGTAAATTATGAAGATTCAGAAACAACACATAAAATTCCATTAGGTGATGGTACTATTGTACACGTTACCTATCATGGTAATGAATGGGGTGATGGAAGTTCAGAGATAACAGAAGGACAGGAGGACTTAGAAGATGATTAAATATATTATATACACACAAAAGAACTGTGCCTTCTGCAAGAAAGCTAAAAAGTTATTAGATGAAGCAGGAGAAGTATACGAAGAAAGATTACTAGATAACTTACCTAAGATAAAAAGATTTAGAGAATCAGGACATAAGACTGTACCACAAATCTTTCTACACATAGGTGGGTACACAGAACTAGAAGAGTTTTTGTTTCCACCAGACATAGAGTTTGATGCAGACATAAATTTAATAGAAGAAACTAGACCTAGTGCAAAGGTGTTACCTTTCAAAGGACAGATAGGTTCTATATCAGGAGATAAAGATGAGTAGAAAAATTAAATGTCATAGATGTAAAGACAATAAAGCATATCCAGAAGATATGGAAAACAATGTGTCTAATCTTTTACTATGTGATGACTGCTATACAGAACTAAGATACTTGATGGCAGATTATTTAAATATAAATTTACAGGAGATTAATGTATGAGTAGAAAAAACAAAGACTTAAACAGGAAAGTTGAGAAACAAACTCAAGACTTTCTAGGATTTTTATGGACTAATTGGGTTCTAATAGGCATAGGTTTTATGATGTGCTTTATATGGTTCTGTGTATGTTGGACTGTGTGTTGGATATTTACAAGCTAACTGTTGACTATTAGATATTTATAATATATAATAAGGAAAGATATGAGAAAAGAAATGTATGTAATAGCTATGCCTTATCCTTTTAATACTAAGCTACCTGATATTTTAGAAGAAGATGATGGTACAATAATGTATTTTAAAAATAAAGGAGAAGCTAAAAGTTTTTTACAAAACTTATATGACGAAAGACAAATACATATGCAAGCATTAATAGATGATAACATAGATATAATGAGGGTACAATGACAATAGAAACATATGAGATAGCATTAAGAGAAAAAGAAAAAGAAGTACATGTTTTAAGAGTTAGAGTAAAAGAATTAGTATCAGTTGTGTCTGATTTAAAAAAAGAACTGACTGCTTTAAAAGTAAGAAGTGACTTTGGATATGATTTAGTAGTAGAAAATCCTGATGCAGGACATATTAAAGATGAGTAACGATAGAGAGAGAAGATTAAAAGCTACAGGAAAATGGTTTCAAGGTAGCATTAAAAGAAACTTATGGGTAAACCATGTGTTTCCTATACTTTTAACTGTAAGTTTTATATTTTATTTACTTACATTATAACAAGCGAGAAGAAAATGAATTTATTAGCAGACGAAATAAAAGAATTAATTAAAGAAAGATATTATGAATATATAGAAGAAGGCTATGAATCTTTTGAAGCTATGGAATTAGCTAAAAGAGATATACATGAATCAAAAGAAGTAGAAATAGATAGTTATAATAAAACATATGATGATTCTTTTGAGGTTGACTAATAGTATTTAATACTATATAATAAAATTTTTAATGGGGATTAATATGGATAAAACATGGCTAGACAGGGGTGCTTGTCCTAAGTGTGGTTCAAGTGATGGTAACGTCAATCATGCAGAAGGATATAGTTTTTGTTTTTCCTGTAACACTAGATTTGGAGAGCATATGGAACATGAGAAAGTAATACCTATACCTACTGAAAGTAATATAAAAACTGTAGGTGTAACAGGTGCATTAACTGAACGTAGTATTAGTAAGGAAACTGCACAAAAATATCATACACAAGTTAAGGTGAATGGTAACATGAATACACATCACATCTATAAATACTTTGATAGTGGTGGAAACAATATTGGTAATAAGATTAGAGATGTAGCTACAAAGAATATGTGGGTAGAAGGTAATGTAACTAATGCAGTATTGTTTGGACAAGATTTATTTACAGGTGGTGGTAAGTATATTACTATTACTGAAGGTGAAGTAGATGCTATGTCTGCCTATGAATTATTAGGTAGCAAGTGGGCATGTGTTTCTATTAAGACAGGTGCAGGGTCTGCTGTACGTGATTGTAGAAAAGCATTTGAATACTTAGATAGCTTTCAAAATATAGTTATATCATTTGATATGGACAAGCAAGGTAAGGAAGCTAGTGAGAAAGTAGCACAGTTATTTAGTCCTAACAAATGTAAGATAATGAACATGGAATTTAAAGATGCTAATGAGTATCTGAAGATGGGTAAACGTGAGAAGTTTTCACAAGCATGGTGGAACGCAGAACCTTTTACTCCTGCAGGAATTACAAACCTTAGAGACTTAGGTGATTTATTATACACAGAAGAGTATTGTGAGACAGTACCATATCCTTGGAGTAAGATGAATGAAAAGACTTATGGTATGAGAACAGGTGAGTTGATTACATTTACATCTGGTGCAGGTATGGGTAAGTCTTCTATTATGAGAGAACTTATGCATCACTTACTCAAGAATACAAAACATAACATAGGTATTCTTGCATTAGAAGAAAGTATTAAAAATACTGCATTTAATATTATGTCAGTAGAAGCCAATGCTAGATTGTATATTAAAGAGATTAGAGATAAATTTAGTAGAGAACAATTACAAGAGTATCAAAAGAATACAGTTGGGTCTGGTAGGTTCTTTGCCTTTGACCACTTTGGTTCTATTGATAATGACGAGATACTATCACGAGTAAGATACATGGCACAAGCATTAGAATGTAAGTGGGTATTTGTTGACCACTTATCTATACTTGTATCAGGTCAGGAAGATGGAGATGAAAGAAAGTCTATTGATGTATTGATGACTAAGATGCGTTCTCTTGTAGAACAAACAGGTATTGGTATGTTATTAGTTTCACATCTACGTAGACCTGCAGGTGATGCAGGGCATGAGAATGGTAAGGAGATTACTCTATCACATCTTAGAGGTTCAGCATCTATTGCTCACTTGAGTGATGGTGTTATTGGATTAGAAAGAAATCAACAAGATGATGACGAAGTCAAATCTAATACTACTACGATTCGTATATTAAAGAATAGATATACAGGTGAAACAGGTGTGACTACACATCTACATTACAATAAAGAAACAGGTCGTATGAAAGAGATTGACAATCCTTACGAAGTAGATTATAATACAGAAAATAATGAGGAGGTACCATTCTAATGAAGTGTTGGCATTGTGATACAGAAATAATATGGGGAGGAGACCATGATACTGAAGATGAAGAAGGCTATAGTATGGTGACAAATTTAACTTGTCCTAACTGTGGTGCTTTTCATTTAGTATATTTACCTAAAGAAGAAAAAGAGAATGATAAACAAAGGGAGATAGACTTTGAAAGTAGTGCTTGATATAGAAACAGACCAGATAAATGCTACAGTAGTAAACTGTATTGTTGCTAAAGATATTGATACAAATGTATCTACAGTATTTGACCCAAGTAATATGCATGTGTTTAAGAATTGGTCTAAAGATATTGACCAATATATTATGCACAATGGTTTATCTTTTGATGCACCTGTATTAAATAGACTACTAGGTACATCTATTAAACCTTCACAGGTATTAGATACATTAATACTATCACAGTTATTTAATCCATTGCGTGATGGTGGTCATGGACTACGTGCCTGGGGTGATAGATTTAATTTTCCTAAAGGTGATATAGAATCCTTTGGAAGATATACAGAAGAACTAAAAAGATATTGTATGCAAGATGTAGATATAACACATAAGTTATACGAACATTTAAAGAAAGAAGGCAAAGGTTTTTCTAGGTCTTCTATTGATTTAGAACATCAGGTCAGAGTTATTATTGACCAACAAGAAAAGAATGGATTTGCATTAGATGTTCGTAAAGCTATGTCTTTATACAATACATTAAAAGATGAAGCTAGTGCTTTAGAAATATGGGGTAAGACACACTTTGACCCTACAAGAAAAGACTTAAAAACAAAAACAAAGTACATACCTTTTAATATAGGTTCACGACAACAGATAGCTGATAGATTACAAGAGCTAGGTTGGAAACCTAAAAGTCATACTGACAAAGGTAATGTAATTGTTAATGAAGAAGTTTTGAATAGCATAGACTTAGAAGAAGCAAAGAAATTTGCTAGGTATTTGTTATTACAAAAAAGAATTGCACAGATTAAATCTTGGATAGAATCGTGTAATGATAAGGATGGTAGAGTACATGGTAGAGTTATGACATTACGTACTGTGACAGGTCGTATGGCACATAACAGTCCTAACATGGCTCAGATTCCTGCTGTTCGTTCTCCATATGGTAAAGAGTGTAGGGAATGTTGGACTGTTGACAATCCCTATACTCACTCTATTGTAGGTACTGATGCTAGTGGTTTAGAACTTAGATGTTTAGCACATCTTATGGATGATAAAAACTTTACTGAAGAAGTTTTAAATGGTGATATACATACAGCTAATATGAAGATGGCAGGTTTAACAGATAGAGACCAAGCCAAAACATTTATATATGCTTTTATGTATGGTGCAGGTGCAGCGAAAATAGGTAAGATAGTAGGTGCAGGTGCTAAAGAAGGACAGATATTAATAGATAGGTTTCTTTCTAATATGCCTGCTCTTAAAAGAGTTAGGGATAGTGTAACTGAAACAGCTAAAAGAGGTAAGATAAAAGGTATTGATGGTAGACTATTACATGTACGTTCTCCACATAGTGCATTAAATACATTACTGCAAGGAGCAGGTGCTGTTGTATGTAAGTTGTGGTTAATAAATATGAATAAAAGAATAGTTCAAACAGGTGTTGATGCTAAGTTAGTTGCATCTATACATGATGAATATCAATATGAAGTTGCAAAGAAAGATGTAAAAAGATTTGGTAGTATTACCAAAGATGCTATGAAAGATACAGAGCATCAGTTAAAAATGAAGTGTCCATTAGATAGTGAATGGAAGGAGGGAAACACATGGGCAGAGACACATTAGTAAAAGAGTTTAAAGGTAGACATGACCACAAAGATTATATTAAACGTGGTATTAAAACAGAGAATATGTTTATAGATGAAGCAGTTAAGTTAGGGTATCAAGTAGAGGTTGCTTCTGATTCTCAGAACATGTCTGACCATATTGATTTAATATTAACAAAGGAGGAAATAAAATTTACAGTAGATGTAAAAGCAAGAAGAACAGGAACAGACAAGTCAAAAGGTTTTGATGACTTGTGGATTGTAGTGGAGTTCAAGAATACTATGGGTAATCAAGGTTGGCTATATGGCAAATGCGATTACTTTGTTTTTGAACAGGAAGATAAATATCTTTTGGTTGACTCTAAAGAGTTACGAGAATTATGTCACGAAGTTGTAGATTTAAATGACAGGGTAAATAGTTTTAGTAATGCAAACTATAAAGTTTGGGGTAGAAGTTACCAAAACAAACAAGACTTAATATCTAGAATAGAAACTTCAAAAGTTTTACAATTAAATAATACATTTATTTGGAAAAAAACTCTTGACTTTTCTAATCAGGTATGCGATAATTCTATTTTAAATATAACAAAAGGAAATAATATGAGTGTAATAAAAGGTAATGCCCATTGGGCAAGTGTAACAAGTCCAAATACAACTTTCGATTCAGATGGTGTATGGACTGTAGATGTAGGTAATCTTGACGAGAAGAATAAAAAGATTGCTCAAGCTGATGGAATCTCTGTGAAGAATAAAGGAGATGACAGAGGTGACTTCGTTACTATCAAAAGAAAAGTAAGAAGAAAAGATGGTAACTTAAACAAAGCTCCTGAAGTTGTAGATGCTCAGAAGAGAACTATGATTGGTACATTAATAGGTAATGGTTCAGAAGTTAATGTACTATACTCTACATATGAGTGGGAGTTTGGTGGTAAGTCTGGTGTATCTGCTGATTTAAGAGCAATACAAGTAACCAACTTAGTACCTTATAATACTGATGCAGATGCTGATGAAGCATTTGGTGTAGTTGAAGATGGTTTTGTATCTAAAGAAGCTGACTCAGAAGTTTCTTTTGCTAGTTAATCTTTAACCTAGAAAGGATAGTGTCCTATATTTACTCCATTTATATAGGGCACTATATTAGATATGAAAACAATAGACACATTAGTAGAGGATATATATAATTTGTTTGACCCTATGGTTACGAATACTATAGATGATAAAGAATTAGATAAACATCTAAAAGAATTTACAAAGAACGTAACTAATAATATTAAAACTGTTTTAAATGAACAACCTAGAAAGCAAAGAAGATTATCTTTATCAGCTATAGGTAAACCTACTAGACAGTTATGGTATGATAAACACTCTAGTTCAGAAGCAAGACCTATATCTTCTGCTACTAGAATTAAATTTTTATATGGTCATATACTTGAAGACTTACTTATACTATTGTCTAGAGCATCTGGTCATACTGTTACTGAAGAACAGAAACAAGTACAGGTAGAAGGTATTAAAGGACATCAAGACTGTAAGATAGATGGTGAGTTAGTAGATTGTAAGAGTGCTAGTGGTTATTCATTTAAAAAATTTGCTAATAATAACTTAGTTAATGATGACCCTTTTGGATACATAGCACAAATATCTGCATACTCTGCAGGTAATGATATTAAAGAAGCATACTTCTTAGCTATAGATAAACAACATGGCAACCTTGCCTTAACAAGAGTACATGATTTGGAGATGATAGATGCAAAAGAAAGAATTAAATATCTCAAAGGTGCGTTGGAAAGCACAACACCTCCTGATAGATGTTATAGTGATATTCCTGAAGGTGCTTCTGGTAATCGTAAGCTTGCTATTGGTTGTGTTTTTTGTGCTCATAAGAGGGAGTGTTGGTCTGATGCTAACAATGGTAAAGGGCTTCGTGCATTTAAGTATGAAAGAGGTACAACATATCTTACGCAAGTTTCAAAAGAACCTAGGGTTCAAGAAAATTTAGAATGGTAAAGGAAAATATGATGCAAGAAATATTTAAACCATTATATATTACTAAAGATGGTAGTCTTTTTAAAGCAAAAGGCTATGAGATTAGTAATCATGGTAGATTAAAAAGTTTAAAGATAAATAAAATAAGAAAAAGAAGTCACGAAAAAGATGTTAATAAACCTAATAATAAAGGATATATTAAATATGGTATTTCATTAGATGGTTATACAAACAATCAAGCTAAGAGTAAAAAAAATTACAATATAAGAGAGCATAGAGTAGTAGCTATAAACTTTATACCTTTTGATTTATATGATAAATATGATTGGTGGCATACTTTACCTAAACATTTTCAAATACAGTTTGGTATATTAAATCATCAGGTAAATCACATTGATGGAAATATACATAATAATTTGGTAAGTAATTTAGAATGGGTTACTCCTCAACAAAATACTAAACATGCTTATACTCTTTTTGATTATAATAAACATTCAGAAAGAATGAAAGAGCATGTAAAAAAAGTAATAAAAGAAGGAACTTTTAAAGGTAAAAATAATCCCATGTATAGACATGGAAAAAATACACTTAATTAATAAAGGAAAAAATATGAAGACATTTATTTATGATGCAGTAAGAGGACATTATGTTTCAGAAAGAGATAAGGCAATAGCTAATATTAAATTACATACAGGTAATCCTGTAGGTGTAGGAGAACATCCTAAAATTATAGAAGATATTATTGAGCTAACACATAAAGCATCTGAAGCACAAGATTCAATAGAGATGTTAGATAAGATAATGGAAAATGAAAAATAAGATAGACATATTTATAGATGTAGAGCATAAGAAACAGGAAGCTCCTGAACGTGGTTTATTTTTATCTGTTATATTACAAGCATTATTAGATGCTACTAATGATAAAAGTAAAGTAAACAAAGATAGAGCTATAGCTTGGTTCTTTTGTAGTGTTGGTGTAACATGTGATAACTTTGAACAGATATGTGACCATGCAGGAATGAGTCCTTCATACACAAGAAGTTTTGCATACAAAGTTATTCACTCACCTGATTTAAAATATGTTAGACAAAGAATAAAAAAGATGTTATAATATGTTCTTTGATTTATTAACATTTTTTATAATAGGATTAATTTTAGGTATGTTTATTATTTTAATTGCATACTTTTTAACAAGATTATAGGGGAATAAATATGGGAATGATGGATGATGCTATAGCAGAAACAGTTAAAGATAAAAAAGATTTTAAGAAAACAAATATAAAGAAAGAAGCTATTATAGCTACAGATAGACAGGTAGGGGGTGACCATTATAAAACATGTAAGATACAACCTGTTGATTATATTGTAGAAAATAACCTTACTTTTCTTGAAGGTAATGTAGTAAAGTATATTACAAGACACAGAAGAAAAGGTGAAGGTGCAAGAGACATTGAGAAAGTAATACATTATTGTGAACTAATATTGGAGAAAGATTATGGCAGGGAATAACTATTTACCTACAGAGTATCAGACGTTTATACATGCGTCTAGATATGCACGTTGGTTACAAGAAGATAACAGAAGAGAGAGTTGGATTGAAACAGTATCTAGATTTAGTAACTTCTTTCAAGGACATTTAGATAAAAATCTAGGTGTTGTCTTACCTTCAGAAGTATGGAGAAGAATAGAAGATAGTATTATATCATTACAAGTTATGCCTTCTATGAGAGCATTAATGACAGCAGGTCCTGCATTAGAAAGAGAAAACATATCAGGATATAATTGTTCTTATACTCCTATAGATAGTCCTCGTTCTTTTGATGAGATACTTTATATACTTATGAATGGTACAGGTGTAGGTTTCTCTGTTGAGAGAGAAGGTGTTAATCAATTACCTACTATACCTGATAGAGAGTTTGAACAAACAGAAGATGTAATATCTGTAGCTGATTCTAAAGAAGGATGGGCTAGAGCATTTAGAGATTTAATATCTTACTTATATACATGCAGAATACCTAAGATAGATATAAACAAAGTAAGACCTGCAGGTGCTAGGTTAAATACCTTTGGTGGTAGAGCTAGTGGTCCTCAACCTTTAGTTAATCTATTTGATTTTACTATTAATAAATTTAAAGAAGCCAAAGGTAGAAAGTTATCTTCTATGGAGTGTCACGATATTGTATGTAAAACAGGTGAAGTTGTGGTTGTTGGTGGTGTGCGTAGGTCAGCTCTTATATCTCTGTCTAATTTATCAGACCAGAGATTAAGGGTTGCCAAGTCTGGTGCTTGGTGGGAGACAAATCCTGAGAGAGCATTAGCTAATAACTCAGTAGCCTATACAGAGAAACCTGATGCAGGTATCTTTATGAAAGAATGGTTAGCATTATATGAAAGTAAGTCAGGTGAACGTGGTATCTTTAGTAGAGTATCTGCTCAAGCAAAAGCTAAAGAAAATGGTAGACGTAAATCAGACTATGCATTTGGTACTAATCCTTGTAGTGAGATTATACTTAGACCTAATCAATTCTGTAACTTAACTGAGGTAGTATGTAGACCTAATGATACAGTAGAAACTTTAAAAGATAAGATAGAAGTAGCTACTATACTAGGCACAATACAAGCTACACTTACTAACTTTGGTTATCTTAGAAAGAGATGGAAAGATAATACAGAAGAAGAAAGATTACTTGGTGTATCATTAACAGGTATTATGGATAATAGTATACTATCTAGAAGAAGAACTACTTTACCAGAAACACTACAAGACATGAGACAAAAAGCTGTGTCAGTAAACAAAGAGTGGTCAGAGAAGCTAGGTATACCACAATCAACAGCTATTACTTGTGTTAAACCTTCAGGTACAGTTAGTCAGTTGGTAGATAGTGCTAGTGGTATTCATGCTAGACATAACCCTTACTATATTAGAACAGTAAGAGGAGATAAGAAAGACCCTCTAACAGAGTTTATGAAAGACCAGGGTATACCTTGTGAAGATGATGTTATGAATCCACATAATGCTGTGTTTTCTTTTCCTATGAAAGCAGATTCTAATGCTGTATTCAGAGATGATATGACAGCTATAGAACAGCTAGAGATATGGAAGTGTTATGCAGAACATTGGTGTGAACATAAACCATCAGTAACTATATCAGTTAAAGAACATGAATGGATTAACGTAGGTAACTGGTGTTGGGATAACTTTGATGCCTTATCTGGTATATCATTCTTACCTTTCTCTGACCATACATATCAACAAGCACCTTATCAAGATATAGATAAAACTAAATATGAAGAGCTTGCTTCTAAGATGCCTAAGAATATTAATTGGTCTGAGCTTAGTAAATTTGAAAAAGAAGATACAACAAAAGGTTCACAGGAGTTAGCTTGTACAGCAGGTTCTTGTGAATTAGTAGATATTTAATATAAATAGTTCTTGACTTTTATATTTAGGTAGTGTATAATTACACCATGAGTGCCAGAAATGGACTCGTTTTTAACTTGCTTAACAAGGAGATAAATATGGTTAATTTTGAAGTAGATACATTTGCACGACAAGCTATTGGCTTTGATAGATTGTTTGATGTAATGAATAATATAAGAGGGTCAGATGTAAACTATCCACCTTATGATATTATTAAAGAAAATGAAGAAACTTTCTTGATTGAGTTTGCTCTATCAGGATTTAGTAAGAATGATTTAAATATTGTGGTAAAAGAAAATCATTTAACTATAGAAGGTACTTATGGTAAAGATACTAAGGAAGAGGTTCCAGAATATTTACATAAGGGTATAGCAAAGAGGTCTTTTACTAGGGATTTTGTTTTAGCAGATACGTTACACGTTGAAGACGTTACATTCAGCGAAGGTATATTAAGATTAACTCTTAAACAAATTATACCTGAAGAACAAAAACCTAAGAAGATAAAGATTAATTAAGTTGTTATATAAACAGGGGGTTGAAATATACCCCCATTTTTTTTGAGGAATATAAGTTTTAAGGATAGTGAATGAGACATAAAAAAGAAATAGTAAATACAGTTTATATAGGTTATGATGAAAAAGAAGATACTGCCTATGAAGTATTAAAATTTTCATTAGAACGTATTGCTACTAAGCCTATACGTGTTGTACCTATTAAGAAAAATTTAATAGAACGTATGGGTATCTATACTAGAAAATCTAATATGATACATGGTCAACAATATGACGAGATAGATGGTAAACCTTTCTCTACTGAGTTTAGTTTTAGTAGGTTCTTAGTGCCTGCTTTAAACATGTATCAAGGATATGCTTTATATATGGATTGTGATATGTATATACGAGCAGATGTTAATGAGTTATTTGAATTATGTGAAAATTCTTACTATCCTTTATGGTGTGTTAAACATAAGTATGCACCAGAAAAAGGAATTAAAATGGATGGTAAAGAACAACAACCATACCCTAGAAAGAATTGGTCTAGTCTTATGATGTTTAATTGTGGTCACGAAGTAAATGAAAAGCTTACACCTGAAGCAGTTAATACTAAATCAGGTAGATGGTTACATACATTTCAATGGTTACCAGATAAAGAAGCAGACATTGGTACTATACCTGAAGAGTGGAATTGGTTAGACAATCACTCTAGTGAAGATATAGAAGCAAAGAATGTACACTTTACTACAGGTGGTCCTTGGTTTAATAAGTGGGGTTCTTCTAGAGAAAAAGATACTAAGTATGCTGTTGAATGGTCTAATGATGCTGACTGGTTACAGATTAGAGGATTAATTGATAATAAGGATTACATGATATGAACATAAACTTCGTAACTTCTTTTAATGAAAACTTATATAATAGATTTGGTAATGTATTTTTTAAATCTATACAAGAAAATTGGGAACCTAGTTTAAAAGTAAAAGCTTATTACCATGACTTTCCTATTTCTAAATACTCATTAGATAAAACAATAGAGTATTCTAATCTTAAAGATAATAGAAAATATATAAAGTTTTTAAAAGATAATGCTAAACATAATGGTACTGAAGATGGACAGATACCTTATAATGTAAAGCTTGATGCTATTAAATGGTGTCACAAAATGTTTGCTTTAACAGATTATGCATTTACATTAGCTGAAAATAATAAAGATGCAGGTTGGTTAGTATGGATTGATGTTGATTCTTATGCAAATAAAAGATTAACACAAAAAGATTTATTAAATATGTTACCTGATAATGCTGATGTTGTTCATGGTAATGGTATATCTTTTATGGCTTTTAATCTAAGTAAAAAACCACCATTAGATTTGTTGTGGGATTTACGTAGAATATACATGAATGATGAAGTAACTACATATAGAGAATGGCATGATGGTTTTATTATGCAAAGACTATTAAAGTTATATAAGTCTCATGGTTTAAAGATACATAATATTGAAGAACAAATTTCTAATTATATTATACATATGAATAGTGTTTCTAGTTCTAGTATTATACCTCTTAGAGATACTAAAGGTAATCGTGTATTTGAATTATCAAAAGATACTGTATCACAAGATATATTACCATCAAGGTATCAAAAAAATGCTGAGTTAATTAGACATTTTAAACCTAGTACTATTTTAGAAACAGGTACTTGGAATGGTGGTCGTGCTATTGAAATGGCATTAGCTGCTTTTGAAAATACTAACCTAGTAAATTATTATGGTTTTGATTTATTTGAAGATGCTACTATAGAAACAGACAAAGAAGAATTTAATGTTAAGTCTCATAATACTTTAGAAGCTGTTGAAAAAAGATTAGAAGAATTTAAAGTTAAGATGAAAGAAAAAAATAAAACATTTAATTATGTCTTAACAAAAGGTAATACAAGAGAAGAATTAAAAGTTGATAACTTGTTTGATTATTTACCTTATATAGACTATGCTTTTATAGGTGGTGGTGATAGTGTACAAACAAAACAAAGTGATTATGATTGTTTAAAACATGTACCTGTAGTTGTTATGGATAATTATTTTTCTAAAGATACAGATGGCAATGAAGTAGAAGATAAATATAAAGGTACAAATAAAGTAAAAGAAATGTTAGGTAAGAAAGTAAAAAATAATATATTACCTAGTGAAGATAAAGTAAGAGAGGGTGGACATACTCATTTATTATTTATATTACATGATGATAAATTACCTGCTCCTCCTAAACATTTATTTAGTGTACCTATTAAAGTTAATCCTAGAGATTGTGTACCTAAAGATTATATTAGAGGTAACATAAGAACTAATTTTAAAAAAATTGATAAGTGGTTAGGTAAGTTTCCTTTACATGATTATAAATGTATATTAGTATCAGGTGGACCTTATATTAATTTTGATAAATTAAAAAAATTAATTAAAGATAATCCTAATAGTAAAGTTGTTACTGTTAAACATTCTTATCCTAGATTATTAAAGCATGGTATTAAACCTTGGGCATGTGTTGTATTAGACCCTAGACCTATTACAGGTACAAGTACTCATGGTGTAGTAAGAAAAGATTTATTTAAAACAATAGACCCTAGCACAAAGTTCTTTGTTGCTTCTATGACAGACCCTTCTGTTACTGATTATCTAATAGAAAAGAAAGCAAACATATGGGGATGGCATGCATTTACAGAATCATTACGTGACCCTGATGAACAAAAGAAAGGTATACAAAACAATGTAGTTACTCTTAATAAAGACTTAGGATTACCAGAAGGTACTACATTAATAACAGGTGGTACGTGTGCAGCTATGAGAGCTATAGGTATTTTACATACTATGGGTTTTCGTTTCTTTGATTTGTTTGGTTTTGATTCTAACATGGAAGAACCTACTGATGAACAAAAGAAAGAAACAACAGGTGCTGAAGATGAGCAACCAAGACCTAAATATTTTAAAGTTTCTGTTAATAAACAAGAGTTCTGGACAACAGGTGAGCTACTTGCATTAGCACAAGATTGTGAAAAGTATTTTAACGAATCACCTATGGAAATGGATATTAATTTTCATGGAGAAAATACATTAGTA